>Ga0209780_1000151_pt1 | contig 32590 bp, 31 predicted proteins | sample WorMetexBAHAMAS2_FD_187384 | JGI IMG/M metagenome (GOLD analysis project Ga0209780, IMG submission 187384) | Marine gutless worms symbiont microbial communities from Max Planck institute for Marine Microbiology, Germany - Inanidrilus exumae... | ecosystem: Host-associated > Annelida > Digestive...
CGCATCAGGTTGATGATCTGCTCGACCGAAAACCGCTTCCTCGGCATCTCAATGCCCCCTCTCCTCAGGACCCAGATGCCAAGCTTCCCTGCCAATTCATCTGGATCGGGTTAAGGGGGGCGGGCCAGCAACACCAACGACGTCAGCTTCGAATTCAGCAAGACCACAGCCAATCAGTGGGATATCGGCATCGAGCCACCCAGCGGTGCGTCGGTGCTGACCGTCTACAATTCCAGCAGCCCGGCCCAGGTCTACAAGAGCGCCGGCCATCTGGAATTCCTGAGCATTCCGGACGCCGGCTCAACGTTGGATGTCGGCGGCACCACCTATACCTTCGTCAACGGCGCCGCCGGTGCCGACCAGATCCAGGTGGACGGTGGCCAGACCCTGTCGCAGGTCGTCGCGGCGCTTCGCGATCAGGTCAATGCCGACCTTGTGGGCACGCCGGCACGGGTGAAGAGCAGCAACTCCACGGTCCTGATCATCGAGGGCGACACGGCCAATCCGGCGATCGCGGTGCAGAACATCAGCATCACCACCAGCAGCGTGGCCGCCACCCGACAGACCGCGGACTTCATCGTCGAAGATCGCGACACTACCGCAGCGGCTTTGACCTTTAACGCCGACGGTCTGCCACAATCGTTCAATGCCGCCGCCATTTCGGTCCTCGGTTTCTCCAGCGGTGCCGCGGACATGAACGACGTCGACCTGGACGGCGACGGCATCATCGACGTGCCGCGGATGGCCCTCGACTTCGGTACCGTCGGCGATGCAAACGGCATGACGCAATTCGGTGCCGGTTTTGCTATTACCTTCATCCAGCAAGATGGCGCTCGGTTCGGCACCTTTTCCGGGGTGACAATATCTGAAGACGGGCTCGTCACGGCGCTTTTCGACAACGGTGAACTGCGGCCTATTTATAGGGTGCCTCTGGCAACCTTCGTCAATCCCAATGGTCTTCAGGCCCAAACAGGAAATATCTGGAACGCCACCCAGGCCTCTGGCGATGCCACCCTTCGAAATGCAGATGACGGCCTAGCCGGTCAAATCGTCCAAGCATCGCTGGAATCCTCCACTGTCGATATCGGCGAGGAGTTCACCAACATGATCATCGTCCAGCGGGCCTACTCCGCGGCCACCCGGATCATCAGCACCGCCGACCAGATGCTGGAAGAGCTGGTTCGCATCAAGCGGTGATCTCCTGACGCCCGCATAGTACGGTTTGCCTCAACGCGACGGCCCCGGATCACTCCGGGGCCGTTTTTCATTCTCCCAAGGCGCCGATCCCGTTCCTCGAGCCGTGGATTTAGCCATTCTTTAACGGGGGAAAAGTACGATACGGATCAACACTCTAATGGCCCACCGCTGATACCCCCGGGTTATGAAAGATATTGCACCCCCTCCCGGCGACTCACTCCCCGCCACGCCCAGCGAAACCGGCAGCCCATTCGAGCCGACGGAGTCGATGGTCGCGGGACCGGAAGGTCGGCCGCTGACGCGCGCCGATTTGCCGCCGGCGAACACGCGCCGGTGGGTAACCCGACGCAAGGCGCTGGTCATCGCGGGCGTGCGGACCGGCCTAATTTCCCTCGACGAAGCGTGCGCGCGGTATTCGCTGTCCGTAGAGGAATTCCTCTCCTGGCAGCAGCTGTTCGACAGCCACGGCTCCGCCGGCTTGCGCACCACGCGCACCCTCGAGTACCGAAAGCTCCGCTAGTGTGGTGGATCGGAAGTTCGTACGATTTGTATGGCCGCCACAGGGACGAACTTCCGATCCATTAACCACACGAGAATCAATAAGTTATCTAGTGTCCACTTGAACCCGAAGTTCGAAAAGCGTCGCCCCAAAAATGCATCGAACTTCGGGGTCGGGACACTAGCACGCGTCCAGCAGGTTGCTGGAACTCCTTTCCGATCAATCGGTTCCGTCCGAGACGACCACCGTCCAAGAAAAGGGGCCGATCCGGTGCCACCAGTCTGTCGGACGTGAGACCGACGGACCCGCGACGTGGATCTCGATCCCGGTAAGAAATCCGGGCTAGGCAAGCTTTGCCGGGTTAACCAGTCCTTCATGGTCGAAACACTAGCTTAAGGCCCCCGTTCGGCGCTGGCCGCGGGCGCTCCCGATGCGAGGACCGACGGCATACATGGACGCATTCCTCCAGGCCCTGCGGAACATGGGCGCGATGCGCCTGGCAATCATGGGCGGGGTCGTTGTGGGGCTGGTGGCGTTCTTCGCCTGGCTGGCCACGCGGCTGGCGGCGCCGTCTCTCGAGCTGCTGTATGGCGATCTTGACCTCACCGATTCCTCGCGCATCGTCGCCCACCTCGAAGCCGAAGGCATTCCCTACGAGATCGCCGGCGGCGGCGGCCAGGTGCTGGTGCCGGCCGATCAAGTGCTGCGGATGCGTATGGCCCTGGCCGACCAGGGATTGCCCTCGGGTGGTTCGGTGGGCTACGAGATCTTCGACAACCCGGACAGTTTCGGCACCACGAACTTCCTCCAGAACGTCAACCTGGTGCGGGCCCTGGAAGGCGAGTTGGCACGCACGGTGCGAGCCATCGAAACGGTGCACAGCGCGCGCGTTCATCTGGTGCTACCGCGACGGGAACTGTTCAGCCGCGAGGAGCAGCAGGCCCGCGCCTCCGTGGTGCTGCAGATGCGTGGCGGCAACCGCCTCAGCCAGGCCCAGGTTCGCGCGGTTCAGCACCTGATCGCCTCCTCGGTTCCGGCGCTTGCCCCCGGCGACGTCTCGGTGGTCGATGAGCGCGGTGCGTTGCTGGCGCCAGGGTTCAACGAGACAGACACAGACGTCCAGATATCGGCTCAGGCCGACGAACGACGGCGTCGGTTCGAAACCAATCTGACCCGAACCATCGAAGAACTGGTCGGCCAGATCGTCGGGGTCGGCAAGGTCCGCGCCCAGGTTTCGGCGCACATCGACTTCGACCGTATCAACACCAGCGAGGAGATCTACGATCCCGACGGACAGGTGGTACGATCGACCCGTACCCTCGAGGAAACGGCTTCCAGTACGGAAGAGAGCGCCGATCCGGTCAGCGTCTCCACGAATCTTCCGGACGCCAGCTTCGGCACCATGGATGGCGGAACCGGTGCGCAGTCGGCAGAAACCCGTATCGAGGAAACGGTCAACTACGAGGTTTCCAAGAAGATCGTCAATCGCATTCGCGAGACGGGCGTCGTCAATCGGTTGTCCGTGGCCGTGGTGGTCGACGGCATCTACACGCCCACCGATGACCCCGAGATCACCGAGTACGAGCCGCGTACCCAGGAAGAGATGGAGTTGCTGGCAACGGTGGTGCGCAGCGCTATTGGCTTTGATGCCGAACGTGGCGACACGGTTGAAGTGATCAACATAAAATTTGCTCATCCTGAAGTCGTAGAAGAGAAGCTGGAGTTGTTCTTCGGCCTGGGCAAGAACGATCTGCTCAGGATGGCCGAAATCCTGGTGCTCAGCATCGTCGCCATCCTGGTTATCTTGCTAGTCATTCGTCCGCTGGTGTCGCGTGCCCTGGAAGCGATGCCGGTGGCGGTGACGCCGGATGGTCAATTGCTGTCCGAAACCGGCGGCGAGCCGCGGGCGCTCGCCGCGCCCGACCCATCGGCCATTTCCGGCCCGCCGGGATCGGCGTCCGGTGACGACGAGTTCGACGAGTTGATCGATCTGGACCGGGTCGAGGGCCGGGTCCGCGCGTCGGTAGTGAAGCAGGTGGGCGAGATCGTCGAGAAGCATCCGCAAGAAGCTCTGTCAATCGTCCGCAACTGGCTCTATTCGGATCGCTGAGGGGCGCCGCCGGGTGACACGGGTCAAGGACGATTTCCGCAACCTCTCGGGCCCCCAGAAGGCGGCCATCTTCATGCTGTCTCTGTCCGAGGATCAGGCCGGCAACCTGTTCGGTATGATGGACGACGATGAAATCCGCGATCTGTCCCAGGCGATGGTCAATCTGGGAACGGTCAACGCCACCATCGTCGAACGGTTGTTCGTCGAATTCGCCGATCAGCTCTCGTCCGCCGGCTCCCTGGTGGGCACCTTCGACACCACCGAAAAATTGCTCAACAAGACGCTCGGCAAAGATCGCGTCGACCAGATCATGGAAGAGATCCGCGGCCCTGAGGGCCGCACGACTTGGGATAAACTGGGCAATGTGAATGAGGTGCTACTCGCCAACTTCCTAAAGAACGAGTACCCGCAGACCGTCGCCGTGGTCCTGTCGAAGATCAAATCCGACCATGCCGCCCGGGTGCTCTCCATGCTGCCGGAGAATTTCGCGCTTGAAGTGATCATGCGGATACTACGAATGGACCCCGTCCAAAAAGACATTCTGGATCACGTGGAACGCACCTTGCGGACGGAGTTCATGACCAACCTGGCCCGTAGCGTGCGACGAAATCCATACGAGATGATGGCCGACATCTTCAACAACCTCGACCGCAACACCGAGAACCGGTTCCTCACCGCCCTGGAGGAACGCAATCGCGATTCTGCCGAGCGGATCAAGCAACTGATGTTCACCTTCGACGATCTGCTCCGCATCGATGCGTCCGGCATCCAGGCCCTGCTGCGGCAGGTGGAGAAGGATCAGTTGGCGGTCGCGCTAAAGGGTGCGTCGGAACCCATCAAGCAACTGTTCTTCAGCAACATGTCCGAACGCGCCGGCAAGATGCTGCGCGAAGACATGGAAGCAATGGGGCCGGTCCGCCTGCGCGATGTGGACGAGGCCCAGGCCAACATCGTCGTTGTCGCCAAGGCGCTCGCCGATACGGGCGAGATCGCCATCGCCGGCGGCGGCGGTGATGACGAGTTGGTGTACTGAGGACAGTACGATGGAAGGCATGGCAACGCGCCCTTTCCTCTTCGAACGCAGCTTCGACTCGCCGGTGCCGCTGAAAGAGCCGGACGCTAAGGCGGCCGAAGCGGAGACCGAGGACGAGATCGCGGAACCCGAACCGCCTCCACCGCCGACGTTCTCGGAGGAAGAGATGGCGGCCGCCCGCGACGAAGCCCACGCCGCGGGACGGGACGAAGGACGCGCCGAGGCCGCGTCGGCCACGGAAGCGCGGATCGCTGCCGCCGTGGAAGCGGTAAACGAACGTCTTTCGGCGCTATTTCAAGGACAGGCCGACGAAAACACTCGAACGGTCCAGACCGCATTGGAGGTGAACCGCGCCGTCGCGCGCAAGGTGCTGCCGGCCCATTGCCGCCGTCACGCCCTTGAGGAGCTGGAGCATCTCCTCACCACCACCTTCGAGCGGTTGATCGACGAGCCGGTGGTCACCGTGCACGTGGCTCCGGGCATGGCCGACCCCATCAACGAACGACTCGGAACGGCCGCCGGACGCAACGCCTACCAGGGCGAGCTGCGGGTGGTCGGTGACGACCAATTGGACGACGGCGATTGCCGGATCGATTGGCGCAACGGAGGCGCCGAACGGCGAACTTCGGCGCTGCTGGAGCAAATTGACGACTTGATCGGAGCCCACTTGGCTACCCTCGTGCCGCCCGAGCACACCGGCGACGAGCCGGCGACGGACGGCCCAACGGGAGATGAGGATGAGCGAGAACGAAGGCCTGGACCTCAACGAACTCGAGGGCTCGCCCGATGATGATGCGGCAGCGGCGGAAGCGCAGGGGTTGGACCCCGACGTTCCCGACATTCCGCGCAGCTCCCAGGACCTGGAAGCGGTCTACGACATCCCGGTCCAGGTCGCCGCGGTCCTCGGCAAGACGACCATGGAGGTTAGCCAGTTGCTCAAACTGGGTCGTGGCGCCGTTGTCGAGCTCGACCGCAAGGTGGGCGAGGCCATCGACATCTACGTCAACAACCGGCTGGTTGCGCGCGGTGAGGTGGTGGTGGTGGAGGACCGCCTCGGCGTCACCATGACCGAGATCATCAAGAGCGATCACGCCTAAGGAAACGTCGATGCTCGACGATGCAGGTGCGGTGACGGCGCGGCCCCGGCCGCAGATCGACCCGGCGACGGTCGTCGGCCTGGTGGGTGGATTCGGCCTCGTGGTCACGGCCATCTGGATCGGCGGATCGCCGCAGTCGTTCCTCAACGCTCCTGCGATCCTGGTGGTTCTCGGCGGGACGCTGTGCGTCGTCACCGCCTGCTTTTCGGTCAACGAGGTGATCAATACCGCGCGCGTGTTGGCCAAGACCATCATCCGCGGCCGCCGTGATCCCACCGACGCCGCCATGCGAGTGATGCGCACGGCCGAAATCGCCCGACGCCAGGGCCTGCTGGCGATCCAGGGGCTGCTCGACGAGATGTACGACGAGCCGTTCCTGCACAAGGGGCTGCAACTGGTGGTCGACGGCAGCCCGAGCGAAGACGTGGAGGCGATGCTGTCGCGCGATATCGAAGCCACCGTTCAGCGCCACGCCAAGAGCTCCGGCGTGCTGCGCAAGGCGGCCGAGTTCGCCCCCGCCATGGGCCTGATCGGCACGCTGATCGGACTGGTTCAGATGCTCGCCAACCTTTCGGACCCATCCACCATCGGCCCCAGCATGGCGGTCGCCCTGCTAACCACGTTCTATGGCGCGGTGCTGGCCAACATGGTGTTCTCGCCACTGGCCGCGAAGCTGGAACGCAACTCCGGCGAGGAGGCGCTGATCCATACGGTCTATCTGATGGGCGCGGTGTCCATCGGTCGGCAGGAGAACCCGAGGCGGTTGGAGATGCTGCTGAACGCGGTCCTGCCGCCGGCGAAGCGCGTGCGTTTCTACGACTGATCGATCCGCCGATCGGCGCTCAGGGAGAACGAACAATGCGTTTACTCATCATTGGCACGCTGGAAGGCCAGATCGGCGCCGCCGCGCAGATCGCTGTTCGCCAGGGCGCCAAGGTGATCCAATCGGACGACGTGGAGGCCGGCCTGGCCGCCATCCGCGCGGCGAAGGGCGCGGACCTGGTGATGGTCGACGTTCGGCTCGACGTCGCGCAGCTCATCGGGAGTCTGAATTCCGAGCGCATCGGCGTCCCGGTCATCGCCTGCGGGATCGGCAACGACACCCAGGCCGCGGTGGCTGCCATCAAGGCAGGCGCCAAGGAATACGTGCCGCTGCCTCCCGATCCGGAGCTGATCGGCGCGGTGTTGGCGGCGGTCAGCCATGAAAGTAGCGCCATCGTTTCACGCGATCCGTGGATGCGCGCGGTGTTGGAAATGGCCAACCAGATCGCCCCCAGCGACGCCAGCGTCCTGGTGGTCGGCGGGTCCGGCACCGGCAAGGAGCTGATGGCCCGCCATGTCCACGCCAAGAGCCGCCGGGCAAGTGGGCCGTTCGTTGCCGTCAACTGTGCGGCGATCCCGGAAACGCTGTTGGAAACCGAGCTGTTCGGTCACGAGAAAGGCGCCTTTACCGGCGCCGTCGCCCGCCGCATCGGCCGCTTCGAGGAAGCCACCGGCGGCACCCTCCTCCTCGACGAGATCAGCGAGATGGACCCCCGCCTGCAGGCCAAGCTGCTGCGCGCCATCCAGGAAAAGGAAATCGACCGCGTCGGCGGTTCGAAACCGGTGAAGGTCGACACCCGGATCATCGCCACGTCCAACCGCAACCTGGAGGACGAGGTCGCCTGCGGCCGGTTTCGCGAGGACCTGTTCTACCGGCTGAACGTGGTGTCGCTGCGGCTGCCCGATCTGCGCGAGCGGCCGCAGGACATCGAACTGCTGGCGCGTCACTTTGCCGCCAAGTATGCCGAAGCCAACGTGGTCGAGGCGCGGTCGCTATCGTCCGCGGCGTTGGATCGACTGGTTGCGCATGCGTGGCCCGGCAACGTCCGTGAGCTGGAGAACACCATGCACCGCGCCGTCCTCTTGGCCACCGGCGAGGAAATCGGACCGGAAGCCATTCACCTGACCGGTAGCTCGGCGACCGCTTCGCACGGCCGAACCGATGTGCTGGACGACAGCGGCACCCAGGGACTGGTGGGACGCACCGTCGCCGACGTGGAACGGGATCTGATCATCGACACGTTGGCGCATTGCTTCGGCAACCGCACCCATGCCGCCAACATCCTGGGCATTTCGATCCGCACGTTGCGCAACAAGCTCCGCCAGTACACGGCAGAGGGGATCCCGGTACCGATGCCGGGAGATTCCGAACGCACGGTCGCCTGAACGGTCAGCCGCCCTTGAGATACGGACCTCCCCATGGCTGAGCCGTCCACCGCCGCCACCGCGGAAGCGGGGTCGGGCTCGGCCGGCGTCGCCTCCGTGCGCGATCGCGCGATGTCGGTTCTGCGTCGGGGCGATATCGGGCTGGCGCTTGGTGTCGTCGTCATCCTGATGGTGCTGATCCTGCCGATGCCGCGGTGGCTGCTGGACGTCAGCCTAGCGTTTTCGATCACCTTCTCCGTGCTGATCCTGATGACCGCGCTGTTCATCGAGCGGCCGCTGGAGTTCAACGCCTTTCCCACGGTTCTGCTGTTGGCGACGATGATCCGCCTGGCGCTGAACCTGGCCTCCACCCGCTTGATCCTCGCCGACGGCCACCAGGGAACGGCCGCCGCCGGTCACGTGATCGAAGCCTTCGGCGGCTTCGTGATGGGCGGCAACTTCGTCATCGGCATCATCGTTTTTGCCATCCTGGCGATCGTCAATTTCATCGTCATCACCAAGGGATCGGGCCGCATCGCCGAGGTCTCGGCGCGGTTCACCCTGGATGCCATGCCGGGCAAGCAGATGGCCATCGACGCCGATCTGTCCGCCGGACTGATCAACGAGGACGAAGCCCGCACCCGGCGAAAGGAGCTGGAGGACGAGAGCACCTTCTTCGGCGCCATGGACGGTGCCGCCAAGTTCGTCCGCGGGGACGCCATCGCCGGCCTGCTCATCACCTTCATCAACGTCATCGGCGGCATCATCATCGGCGTGGCGCAAATGGACCTGACCTTTGCACATGCCGCCGACACCTACACCCGCTTGACGGTGGGCGACGGCCTGGTGACCCAGATCCCGGCGATCATCGTCTCCACCGCCGCAGGCATGGTGGTAACCCGAGGGTCGGTCACCGGTTCCACCGACAAGGCCCTGTTCGCGCAGCTCGGCGGGCACCCCAAGGCCCCCGGCATGTGCGCCTTTCTGCTGGTTGCCCTGGCGTTGCTGCCGGGCATTCCCATGCTGCCGTTCCTCGCGTTGGCCGGGATTACCGGCGGCATCGCCTGGGCGACCGTTCGCGGTCGCACGCGGCAGGCGGAGAAGGTCCAGCAGGACGAGGAGGAAGCGGCAGCGGCGGCACCGGTGGCCGAGGAGCCCATCGCCGCCGCCTTGCGCATCGACCACCTGCGGCTCGAGTTGGGGTATGGCCTGCTGTCGTTGATCAACACCGGCAACGAAGGCCACCGGCTCACCGATCAGATCAAGGCGCTGCGCCGACAGTTGGCCTCGGACGTGGGGTTCGTCATGCCGAGCGTGCGGATCCAGGACAACATGCAGCTTCCCGCCAACAGCTATATCCTGCGCGTCAAGGACATTGAAGCCGGACGGGGCGAGCTTCGCCCCAGCAACCTGCTGGTCATGGACCCGCGCGGCGAGGACATCACGCTGCCGGGAGAAAAGACGCAGGAACCCACCTTCGGCCTTCCGGCCATGTGGATCGAGGCCTCACATCGCGAAGAGGCCCTGTTCCGCGGCTACACCGTCGTCGATCCGGCCACCGTGATCACCACCCACCTGACCGAGGTGATCAAGGACAACATGGCCGAAATGCTGTCCTATGCCGAAACCCAGAAGCTGCTGGACGAATTGGACAAGGAACAGCAGAAACTGGTGGGCGACCTGATCCCGGCGCAGATCACCTTGGGCGGTGTGCAGCGGGTGTTGCAGACGCTGTTGGCCGAGCGAGTGTCGGTCCGTGACCTGCCGACAATCCTGGAAGGCATCTACGAGGCCTGCGGCTACACCCGCAGCGTAACCCAGATTACCGAGCACGTGCGCAGCCGCCTCTCCCGCCAGATCAGCGACATGTACACCAACGACCAGGGTATCGTGCCGCTGGTGTCCCTGAGCCCGGAATGGGAGCAGGCGTTCGCGGAGGCGCTGATGGGCAATGGCGAGGACCGCCAGCTATCGATGCCGCCGAGCCGGTTGCAGGAATTCATCGCCGCGTTGCGCAAGTCGTTCGAGCGCCACGCGCTGGTGGGCGAGACCCCGGTGCTGTTGACGAGCCCCATGATCCGCCCGTATGTGCGATCCATCGTCGAGCGGTTTCGGCCCTCGACACCCGTGATGTCACAGAACGAGGTGTGGTCGAAGGCCCGGATCCGCACCATCGGCCAAGTCTAGCGGGCGGCAAGTCTGGTGAGAGAGACGATAACGCTTTGCGACTGAAGACCTACAGCGCTGCGACCACTGCCGAGGCCATGGAGCTCGTTCGGCGGGAGCTGGGTGAGGATGCGATCATCGTGTCCACCCATCCGGACGCCGACGGGCAAGGCGCGCGTGTCACCGCGGCGCTGGAGGAACCGGATACCGAGGACACGGCCCTAACCGGGCTGGCGGGCGACGACCAGACGGGATCACCGGATGCAGACGTTGGCTGGACCCTGGCGTTTCACGGCTTGCCCGGTCCGCTGGCACAGCGGCTGGAACGCGCGGCGGCGTTGATGACGGACGAGGATACGGTGCTGACACTGGCTTCGACCCTCGATGCGGTGTTTTCGTTCGCCCCACTGGCCGGCCCGGCAAGCGGCCGACCGGTGCTCCTAGTCGGTCCGCCGGGCACCGGAAAGACAATTATCACCGCCAAGCTTGCGGCCCGATCGGCCCTCGCGGATGAGCAACCGGCGCTGATCACCACCGACACCCGTCGCGCCGGCGGCATCGAGCAGTTGGACGCGTTCGCACAAATTCTCGGCATCGAGCTGATGACCGCCGCCTCGCCGGTGGAGCTGGCCAAGGCGACGCGGTCGGTCGCCGGCCGACCGACGTTCATCGACACCGCCGGCACCAACCCCTACAGCGACGCCGACCTGGAAGCGTTGGGCGCCTTGGTCCGCGCCGCCGATGGCGAGCCCGTGCTGGTCATGGCCGCTGGGGTCGACGCCTTAGAAGCGGCGGAAACCGCGGTCCGTTTCGCCGCCGTCGGTGTTCGCCGAATGATCGCCACGCGACTCGACGCCGCGCGCCGGCTGGGCAGCCTGCTGGCCGCCGCCGACGCCGCGCAGTTGTCCTTCGCCGAGGTCAGCGTCGACCCGCACGTCGGCCATGGCTTGAGCCCCATCAACCCCGTATCCCTGGCCCGGCTGCTCCTGCCGGGCACATCGACTTCCCGCACCCCACCCCATGTCAGCGAGGCAGCGCAATGAGCACAGCCCCTTCCCAGCTTCCCCGGGCGGCAACCGCCACCAAGGGACGGAACATGATCGCCATCGCTTCAGGCAAAGGCGGCGTCGGCAAGACGTGGTTTGCCATCACGCTGACCCATGCCCTGGCCAAGGCCGGCAGCCGGATGATGTTGTTCGACGGCGATCTCGGACTCGCCAACGTGGACATCCAGTTAGGGCTGATGCCTAAACATGACCTTGGCGGCGTGCTGGCGGGACGGTTGACGCTCAATCAGGCGACGATGAACTTCGAAGAGGGTGGCTTCGATATCATCGCCGGTCGGTCGGGTTCGGGGCGCCTGGCCAACCTGCCGCCTAATCGCCTGCAGTTGCTGGGCGAGGATCTGGCGCTGATCGCCGCGGGATACGACAAGGTGATCCTCGACCTCGGGGCTGGGGTCGAACGCACCGTGCGGCAGCTCACCCGCAACGTCGCCACCTGCATCGTCGTCACCACCGACGAGCCCACCTCGCTGACCGACGCCTACGCTTTCGTCAAGGTGACCCACATGGAGCAGCCCGATATCGACATCCGCATCGTCGTCAACATGGCGAACTCGCAGCGCGAAGGGGAGCGGACGTACAAGACGCTAAACAAGGCGTGCGAGGGCTTCCTCAAGATGTCGCCGCCGCTGCTGGGCGTAATCCGCCGCGATGCCAAGGTCCGCGAGGCCATCCGCAGCCAGACGTCGATCCTCACCCGGTTTCCCAATAGCGGTGCGACCGCCGACATCGAAGCCGTCGTCGCCAAGCTGACCGAGGCGGATCGCAAGGACAGACCACACGTCGAAGAAACCAACGGCGCGGTCACGGCCTCCGGCTAGCAGCCTGCTAGGGCTTGGCACCCGGTGGCCGTGTCCGCATGACCTCGACACTTGACGGCCGATACCGATGACTGCTGTCGCACCACCGCCCGCGGCGCCGCCGCCGGTCCCGCCGCCGCCCACGGCACTCACTGCCGTCGTGGTCAACGGCCAGGCGTCCCTCGCCCAAGCCGCTATCGGACAACGCATCGACGGACGGGTGCTGGCCAACACCACCGACGGCACCGTACGCATCCGGCTCACCACTGGAATCATCGAAATCCAGGCGCCGATGGCGATGTCCAAGGGTGCCAACGTCACGCTGCTGCTGCAAAGCCTGGCGCCGCGGGTTCAGGTGCAGATCCTTGCCATCGACGGTCGCGCGCCCCCGGCAACGGGACGCACCGTTGCCGGCCCGGCCACACCTTCGCCGCCGTCAGCACCCCCGGCACCGCCAACGACGCCGCCAACAACACCATCGACCACGTCCGGTCACACCCCGCCGCCGGCCGCGGTCCGCGGCCCGCCGCTGGTGCCGGGCGCGACGGTGGCAGCGACGGTGCTGCGTCCGGCGGCGACGCCGTTACAAACTGCAGCCCAGCCGCCATCCACCGCTTACGGCTCCACTGGCTCCGTCGCCAACGCGGCGAATCCCTTGGCCGCGCCGGCGGGAACCCGGTTTTCGGTCCGCATCCTCGAAGTCCAGGTTGCCGGCCCGGACGGCCGCCCATCCGCCCCGATGGGATCGGCGGTAACCCAGCCTGCGTCGGGCGGTATTCGGGTGACCGGGACCCTGACCGCGTTTTCGCCAGAGGGCCACGCGGTGATCCGCATCGGCCAGGGCGCGCTGACTCTAGCCGTTGAAGGCGCGCCGCCGCGAGGAACGGCCGTGGCACTGGAAATCCTCGGCTCGACGGCCGACCAACCGGCGGCCCGATCGGTGGCATCGCTGCAGTCGCTGGGCGATCCCTTTGTCACGCGGGGCCAGAGCTGGCCAGCGCTCGAAGAATCGCTGCGCGTGCTGGCTCAGGCGGACCCGTCCCTAGCCCGGCACCTGGGCGAAACGGTGATGCCGCGCCTCGATGCCCGCCTGACCGCGACCATCCTCTCGTTCCTCACCGCGCTCCGCGGCGGCGACGTACGCGGATGGCTGGGCGACGCGGCCGCCCGGACCCTTGAACGCGAGAGCCCCCGCCTGCTCGGCAGGCTGGCCGAGGAATTTCGCCGGCTCGGTATCCCGGGTGACGAGCCGTCCTCGACAGACTGGCGCACGGTACCGATCCCGCTGGAAACGGGGGGCCAAATCTCATGGGCTCGCCTGTTCCGCCGTGACGGCAATCTGCAGGACGATGAAGACAGCGTGGCGACGCGCTTCGTCGTCGAGGTGAAACTGAGCCGGCTGGGTCGCACCCAGCTCGACGGCCTGGTCTCCGACGCCGGCCGCACGCTCGATCTGATCGTGCGCACGGAAACTGCAATGACCCGCGAGATGCGCGAGGACATCCGCGCCATCTTCCGCGACGCCTCGCTGACCACCGGCATCAGCGGCGGCGTGACCTTCCGCACCTCGCCGCCGGATTTCATCGAGGTGGAAGGACGACCCGATGCCCATCGCGACGTTGTCGTCTGAAACGCCGCCTGGGACTCCTGATGGCGATCCGTGGCAGCGGCGGAGTCTGCTGGTCACGTGCCCCAACCCGGATCCGCGTGCGGATCTGCTGGTGTCGGTCCGGTTTGCCATCGAAGCCGGTACGGCGCTTGGCCCTGTGCGGGTGGCCCTGCGCTACGTTCCCGACCGACGCGTTCTCGATACCGATGCGCTGGAGGACTATCGGAAAGCGTTGGCCGCCGGCGGCTGGACGCAGATCGAAGGCCTCGCGGTGGCGGTACGCGACGACCTCAACAACGAGGTGGTGCCTCGGTGGCTTCAGCTCCGGCTGCGGTCCAGGCTGTCCGCGAACGGAACCGAGTCAAGCCACGGGGTGATGGTGGAAGACCGCCAGCCCGGATGGAACAATCCGGCACTGCTGAGCCGACTCGCACGATATTAGGTTTGTTTCTCTAACTGCCGCGCCGGTGGCGCTGGAGCGCCAGATCGTCGAGGGTGTTTTGCGCCTTGCGATCGGCTTCGAGCGCCATCTGCCGGTCGGCATGTTCCTGGGCCACCTCGACGCTGCGTAATCGGCGCAGCGTCCCGCGCAGCCGCTCACGCGCTGCGCCAATCTCCGTTTCCACGGTGGCAGACGACTCGGCGATGCGGCGGCGTCGTTCGATAGCGGCTTCGGCATACGCCCCATAGGCCATGCCGGCCTCCTCCGGCGCGTTGGCCGCTGCCCGCTGTTCGGACACGATTTCCGCCTCCAGGGCACGGCCCTGACGCTCCAAGTCCTCGACGGTGCGCAACAGCTCGGCCAGCTTCCGCCGTTCCTCATCAAGTTGCCAAGCGTACAGCCGGATCAAGCTGCGCAGGTTACGCCGCATGGACGACCCCGCCTTAGCCGCCGACCGACGGCTCGGCGGACGTGGCCGGCGCACCGATGGCCTGTGCCAGCATCGCGTAGGCGTCCTCCAGCGAGGTGCGCTCACCCTTTTGCTGAGCGAGGAACGCCTCGATGGCCGGTCGGTGATGGATGGCCTCGTCCACTTGCGGATCGCTGCCGTGACGGTAGGCGCCCAGCCGGATCAGCTCCGCCATGTCCTCGTAGGCGGACATCAGCCGCCGTGCCCGCTCCACGAGGGTGTTCTCATCGTCGGAATTGCAGCGCGGCATCGACCGCGAAATGCTGCGCAACACGTTGACCGGCGGGTATCGGCCGCGTTCGGCGATCGACCGGTCGAGCACCACGTGCCCGTCGAGAATCCCGCGCACGGCGTCGGCGACCGGTTCGTTGTGGTCGTCGCCCTCCACGAGGACAGTGAACAGGCCGGTGATCGATCCCTGGTCGGGGCCGCCTGGGCCGGCGCGCTCCAGCAACCTGGGCAGGGCGGCGAACACCGACGGCGTGTAGCCCTTGCTGGCCGGCGGCTCGCCCGCCGACAAACCGATTTCGCGTTGGGCCATGGCGAAGCGGGTGACGCTGTCCATCAGGCAAAGCACGTGGCGGCCCTGGTCGCGGAAGTGCTCCGCCACAGCCATCATGGTGTGCGCCGCCTGACGGCGTACCAGCGGCGGCTGGTCGGAGGTGGCGACGACGACGACGCTGCGGGCGAGGCCAGCCGCGCCGAGATCGTCTTCAATGAACTCGCGGGCCTCGCGGCCGCGCTCGCCGATCAGCCCGACGACACACACCTCGGCGTCCGTATGGCTGGCCATCATCGCCAGCAGCGTGGACTTGCCGACGCCCGAGGCGGAGAAAATTCCCATTCGCTGGCCGCGACAGCAGGTCAGGAAGGCATTGATGGCGCGCACGCCCAGGTCCAGTTTGTCGCCGACGCGCTGGCGCCGGTGGGGTTGCGGTGGGGCCGCATTCAGCGAGCGCGGCACTCGTCCAACGGGTATCGGGCCCTTGTCGTCGATGGGTGTACCGAAGGCGTCGACAACGCGTCCCAGCCAGCCGTCATCCGGATGAATGACGGGTTGCGCGGCACCGGCTTCCACTCGGCAACCGTGGCCGAAGCCATCCATGGCGCCGAACGGCATCACGCGGACCCGGCCGTCAGTGACTCCCACCACCTCACCGGCGACGCGGCGGCCATCGCGGGACACCACGTGCACATGCTCACCCACCGAGACCAGTCCGGCCAGCCCGGAGGCCTCCAACTGCAAACCGACGACGTTGACCACCCGTCCAAAGGCCATCGCTTCGGGCAGCCGATCGATGCCGTTGATGAGCGTGTCCACCTGCTGGATCACCGCGACACTTCCGTCCTATGGCGATGCGGACCGCCGCCGCCGGGCCCCGAGTCCGAGACGTGAATGTGACGGTTTCCGGTTTAGCTTTGGTTACCTCGGCGGGCGGGCGGGCGATGTGCGCCGCAAAGTGTGACAGGCGTCATCAAATGCGGCTTCAGAGACACGAAAACCGCTAAAATTTGAAGAATTTTCAATGCGATTCTTGAACGTCTGTTGGTGATCTATTAGGGTTAACCATCATTAACGGCAGCATGGAGACCCCCGCATGCGCGTGCTTCTGGTCGAAGACGATACCGCCACCGCACAGAGCGTTCAGCTGATGCTCCGGTCGGAGGGCATGGTCGTAGACGCAACCGATCTCGGCGAGGACGGCCTCGAAATCGCCAAGCTCTACGACTACGACATCATCATCCTTGACCTGGTGCTCCCGGACATCGACGGCATGGAAGTGCTGCGCCGCATGCGTGACGCGCGAGTGGAAACTCCGGTGTTGATCCTCTCCGGCCTGACGCGGGCGGAGAACAAGGTCAAGGGTCTGGGCAGCGGTGCCGACGACTATCTGACCAAACCATTCGACAAGGCGGAGCTGATCGCGCGGGTACAGGCGATCGTTCGCCGCTCCAAGGGCCATGCCCAGTCGATCATCCGCACCGGGCGGATGATGGTGAATCTGGAGGCGCGTACCGTCGAGGTTGACAGTGATCCCGTCCACCTGACCGGCAAGGAATACGGGATTCTCGAACTGCTCAGCCTGCGAAAGGGCACCACGCTGACCAAGGAAATGTTTCTCAACCACCTCTACGGCGGCATGGATGAGCCCGAGCTGAAAATTATCGACGTGTTCGTCTGCAAGCTGCGCAAGAAGCTGGCCCAGGCGACCGGCGGCGATACCTACATCGAGACCGTGTGGGGCCGCGGCTACGTGCTGCGTGATCCAGAACCGGAGGTCGAGGACACCCCGCTGCAGGCCACCGGCTAGCAGGCGGCCCGCACCCGGCTGTTAGGGACGGATTGGCGCCGGAATTTCCGCCGCCACTTGGATCTCGTCTTCGGCATCCGGAAAGACACTGATCCGTCCTCCAAGACCGGAGGCCATGAGCCACGCGTAGTGGCCGTGAACAACGCGTGACGTCAGCGCGTCGATGGGCGCCTCGCCGCACAAGCCGGCGGTCACGCCGTCCTCCAGGCGCGCCCCGCGCCCCTGAGCGGTAATCCGCGCTTCAACGAAGGCGCCATCCCGATCCGCGATCCGTACCTGAATGACGCCGCCCCGTGGCAGCGCCCCGGCTCCGGACAGCACCAGGCACAACAACAGCCTACACAGCGCCACCGGTCGCGGTGCCGCATCGTCAGCGCTCGGCGGCCAGTCCAGGGCCGCCGGGCCGCCGGCCAGATAGGCGCTGGCGAGGTCCCGTGCTTCTCTAAAGGCCACGGTCCCGGTCTCGCCGCCGCCGAACCCGAAGGCCAAACGATAGAACGTCAGGCGCCGCATGACCTGACGGGCGCTGGTAGCCAGCAGATCGCGCGCCGCCGGGTCATCGCCGCCGGGCTCAGCCAGCAGTTCCAGGCCGGCGTTCACGGCGCCCGCCGCGCCGGCAAGGTCGTGGCACACGCGCGAACAGATCAGTTGAGCAAGCCGAAGATCAGCCGTGCTCACGCGTTCGAAACCCTAGTCACGATTGCTATTATGGTGGCTCCTCAGAAGGATGGCACGCCGGGGAACGAACACCCGCCCCGCGTGTAGATCGATCGTACGCGGCACGCGCGATCCACATTGAGTACAACGACGCCGGGACAGGACCGCAAATCCACCCACACATCATATCCGACCGTTCGGCCACGCTCCGTGGTCTCGCGCTGATCCACCGAGAACGCCGCGCCCACGTCGGACTGGCTGATGCCGAGTTCGGCAAGTTTCTCGGCAACCGTGCCGGCACACGGGCCGCTATAGCTCTGGGCCGCCGCTGGCCGCGCCCCGACCATCATCGCCAACGTCAGCGCGGCCACGCCCACAGCCACCGCCGATCGATTCACCCATGCGTCCATCGCCACGTTTCGATCCTCTATCCGTGATGCTCTGTCCGAGATGCTCTATCAGTACTTCGGGACGCCGGGAAGCGTGCAATCTCCGCGCGTATACACCTGCTCCACGAAACAGACCCGGTTCAGGTCAACGTTCAGCCATCCCTCGCAGCTGCGCAAGCGGACCCAGCCGTCATAGCCAACGATCCGGCTATTCTCGTCGCCGCCGAGCCGCCGGATCACCAGAACCTCCTCCACGTCCGCAGCGGGCACCCCCGCTTCGGAGATAGCCCGGTCGATCTCCGCCCTGCAGCCTCGCTCCGCGAAGCCCGCTGCGGCAGGCGATGGTGCCGTCGCGGCCACGAACAGCCCGATCAGCGCCGCAGACCACGCAACCCGATATCGCATGACTAACTCCTGTTTAGCAATCTGCCGACGGGATCCCGTCGCTGCGGCCGGTCCGCAATTCCGATCCCTTTGGGATTCGTTCCGTCGGCATCCCAAATATAGGGTGGCGTCACCCCGTGTTCCCACTGTGACAAGAACAACTCTGTGTGATTGGCACGAATGTCGCCGGATCGCCGGCGAATGAAAAAGGCGGATCGGAAGTCCGGCCCGCCACAAACGGTCACTCCTGCGGCGTGTTCAAGCGGCCTTGCTCTCGGATTTCCCGTGCTTCACCTGCGCTTTCGGGGCGGCCTTGATCGGGATCGTGCGGAACCGTTTCTTGGCCTCCTCGCTCTTCGGCAGGATCACCGTCAGCACGCCGTCCTCGAACGTCGCCTCGATGTCTTCGCTCAGGAGGTCCACGTCCAGTGGAATGCTGCGATGGAAGGCGCCGAACGACCGTTCGCGGTAGGTATAGCCGCGCTCGGCCTCTTCACGTTCAATCTTCTTCTCGCCCTTGATGGTCAGCCGATTGTCGGCCACCACGACCTCAACGTCGTCTTCCTTGAGGCCGGGCAGTTCGGCGACGACTCGGATCGTTTTGTCATCTTCGCTGACGTCGATCCGCGGCCGCAGCGTCCCGCCCCAGCCTTCGGTCCCGCCGAACACCGGCAGGTCGAAGCCGCGCCAGAACTCGTCGAACAACCGATCCATCTCGCGCTGGAACGCCACCACAGGATGGTCATAGTCCCGTTTCCCGGGGCTCATCTCGCGCCCCCGACTCCACGGGATCAAGTCTCGCATGGTTAACATGATCTCCTCCTTTCCTTCTCCTGAAACCGCGTCGTCACGGCCCGCTAACTATGCAGCCGCCTTGTGCCCGACGCGCTTACCGGCACCGCCCTCGCCCGTTTCCTCGGGCGACTGCACCGCGATCGGAATCCACCGCGGCTTCAGCGCCTCCGGCACCTCGCGCACCAGATCGACGCTCAGCAGCCCGTTGGCGAGGCTGGCACCCTTGACCACGATCGACTCGGCAAGCTCGAACCGGTGCTCGAACGACCGCGCAGCGATACCCCGATACAGGTAGCGGGGCTCGTTCTCACCCTTCGGCTCCGCCTTGTGGCCGGTGATACGGAGCGTGCCGTCGGTCAACGACACGTCCAGCTCCTCAGCCTCGAAGCCGGCAACCGCCATGGTGATGCGGTACGCATCGTCGCCGGTGCGGGCGATGTCATAAGGCGGGTACGAGCCCGCGGTTTCGTCCCACCGCGCGACGCTGTCGAACAGCCTGTTCAGCCGGTCGAAGCCGACCGACATCCGATACAGTGGTGAAAGATCGAAGGTCCTCATGGCCACATCCTCCTTCCGAAGCAACATGGCTTCTCATATGAACGCCGCTTGTCCGGCTCGCCTCCTCGCGGACCGCGTCCGGACACGGCTCATCACGCTGGCCCCTGTCTCGGCAGCCAGCACTAATATACTAACTCAATGTGTAGAATATGTCAAGGGATTGGGACGATTCCGCCGCTCCCTCACGATCCCTGTCATTCATAAATTTTGTATATTTGCTAATATATTATGACTGTCTATTAAAGTCATATATGATATTAAGCGGACGCATGGCTGGGATGCTTGACGTCACGCCATCGCCTCGGCGATGGCCAGGTCCTGCGGACGGTTGATGTTGAAGAACGGGTCAGCGGGGACGGCGGGAAACTCCACCTGGACCAGCCGGTAGCGCGCCGTCCAGGCGTCCACCTTGCGAACCTCCTCCTCCACCAGCGCGCTCCGCAACGCCTTGCGCAGGCGCACCGGCCACAGGCCGAACACCGGATGGGAGCGTCCGCCGGAGGCGGCGCACGCCATGTCGCCACCGTGCTCCTCCACCGCGGCGGCGAGCCGCGCCACCAGGTCGGTGGGGAAGAACGGCACGTCGCTGGCGAAGGTCGCCACCCAGCTCGCCTCCCGTACATGGGCGGCGGCCCATTCCATGCCGGTCAGCACCCCCGCCAACGGCCCCGCGTGGCCGGCGACCACGTCGGCCACCACCGGCAGGTTCCAACGGGCCAGTCGCCCTGGATCGCCGCCGGCGTTGATCACCAGGGCCGCCACCTGCGGCGCCGCCCGTTCGATGGCATGGTCCAGCAACGGCCGCCCGGCCAACGTCTTCAGGAACTTGTCGCCACCGCCCATGCGGCGCGACTGCCCGCCGGCCAGCAGCACGCCAACCACCGTGCGCGGCGTCGCCGACGGCGTCTCGCGTAGGATGCATACCATCAGCGCACCCCACTCATCGGCCGCCCTTGCGTCGCAGGGCCGGCGGGTCGTCGTCGATGGCCTCGGGGTCGGCGTCGAAGACGATGCGCTGCGTGCCCGAGAGCGCCACGAACCGGCGCCCGCGCAGCCGCCCGATAAGCGTCAGGCCCGCCCGCCGCGCCAGGTCCACGCCCCAGGCGGTGAACCCCGACCGCGACATCAGGATCGGGATGCCCATCTGCACCGTCTTGATGACCATCTCGCTCGTCAGCCGGCCGGTGGTGTAGAACGTGGCGTCGCAGCCATCGATGCCGTGCCGGTGCATGTAGCCGGCGATTTTGTCCACGGCGTTGTGCCGGCCCACGTCCTCCATGTAGACCAGTACGCGGTCCTCGCGGCAGAGCGCGCAGCCGTGGATGGCGCCGGCAGCCAGATACAGGCTGGGCATGGTGTTGATGCGTTTTAGTAGCGTGTACAGCCAAGATGTTCGAAGCACTGCCGTTTCCGATAGCCGCACGGTGTCGAAACGCTCCATCAGATCGCCGAACACCGTGCCCTGAGCACATCCGGAGGTGAGCGTCTTCTTGCGCAGCTTGTCCTCGAAGTCGGTCTCGGTATCGGTGCGAACCACCACCACGTCCAGCTCGGCATCGTACTCCACGGCGCGCACCGGCTCGTCGGGCCGCAACATGTTCTGGTTCAGCAGATAGCCCACCGCCAGGTATTCCGGGTGGTCGCCGATGGTCATCATGGTGACGATCTCGCGGCCGTTGAGAAACAGCGTCAGCGGCCGTTCCACCGTGACCCGCGTCTCCACCGGCATCCCTTCCTGATCGACGCCGGAGACCTGTTCGGTCAGCCGCGGGTCGTCCGGATTCGGCGCCACCAGCGGCGTATCGCCATTCGGGCTGGACTTTCGCAACTCGCCTATTCCGCCATCGCCAATATTGGCTGCTCCTCCGGGAGATATAGCTCACGCCCTTTCGAACACCCCGTCAACGACACGATGCGTTCAATAGTCCCACTTCCATTCGATGCCGATGCTGCCGCTGGCATCCTGGCCCACATCGCTCTGCACCCGGATGTTGGGCGCCACCTCCACCTCCACGGTCGCCGAGCCGGACTGCAGGTCCGCCCCCTGGCGGACGCCCACGTAGGTGCGGTCGCCCACGTACCGGCCGGCGCCCACCTGCGGTCCCTGGCCTTCCTCGCCGGTGCCGGCATCCACGGTCAGCACGTCAATGCCGAGGGTCCGGCGCGTGAAGCCGAAAAGGCTCTCCACCGGGCCGCCGCCGCCACCGGTGAGCGCCGCAACCGCGGCGGCCACCTGCACCGCCTCGAAGGGCGACATGGAGGCCAGTCCCTTGTCGAACAGCGCCCGCGCCAGCGCTTCATCCTGTGGCAGCGGTGGTTGAGAGCGGAACTCGACCGTCGGGCTCGAAAACCTGCCGCCGGCCGCGATGATCCCGGTGATGCCGCCGCCGTCCCTCGCCGCCTCGATGCTCAGCGTCGGGTCGAGATCACCGCCTTCCAACCCGACGCTCCCCGAGCGCAGATCGAACCGCTTTCCGGCAAACTCGAAGAACCCCCTCCGCACCGAAACGGCGCCGTCCACCGCCGGCCGATCGGTGGTGCCGGTGATCACGAACGATCCGCCCCATTCCGACTCCAGCCCACGCCCGCGGACGAAGACCCGCCTCGGCATGTCCAGGCGCAGGTCGAGATCCGCCGACCACGGCGACGACCCATCCGCCGGCGCGGCCACGGCCCGCCCATCGCCCGGCTCATCCTCTCCGTCCACCTCGACCACCTCCAGCGCCACCACCGATGGCGGCAGTCGATCCACCAGCCGGACCTCGACAATCGATGTTTCCACGCCCCCTTCGATACGCCCCTTCTGGGTTGTGCCTTGATAGGTAATGCTGCCGCTGCCCCGAGCGCCGACGTCGTCACGGCGTGCCAGCATTGCGTCCTCGAAAGTGAGGGTCAGGGCCGTTGGCATCCCATCGTCCAGCGGTCCCACTTCGCCCTCGCCGCACACAATGCCGGTGCCGCCGTCCGTGGCCGATAGGGCCATCGTCACCATTCCGTCGGCCGCGGCATCCGCGCGGATCGTCAAGTCGCGTAGCAGGGTGCCGGCAATGAGATGTTCGTACGAGCCCTCGGTGACGGAAACCGTACCGTCGAGGCGCGGCGCCCCCGTGGTACCGCCGATGCGGAGGTCCACGTCGCCAAGGCCGGCCATCCGGTGTTCCTGAAGCGGCAGCAGCTCCCACAGCGGCGTGATCTCGCCGCGCCAGCGGATGGTCCCTCTGACCGGCGTGGTCTCGTCGGCGTCCAGCGCCAGCGTGTGGGCGTCCACGGTGACGGGCAGGTCGCCCGAAAGCCGCAGGCCCTCGCCGCCAAAGCCGTCGACGCGGGCGGAGAGAGCCAGACCGTCCGCCGCCAGCCGGGCGTCCATGGTTCCGTCCAGCGGCGGGAACGCCAGCCCCGGGCCGGATATCACAGCCTCCGCCGCCGTGAGCGCCAGCGTGCCGGCCAGACGCCCGTCCGACGGCGCCAACTTAACCGACCCATCCAGCGTGCCTGTGGCGTTGACGTCCGGTACTGCCAGGGCGACCAGCGCCAGCGGCACGTCGGCGGCGGAGGCGACGATGCCGATCCCCTCCGGCCCCCGTTCCACGCGGGCCTCGACGCCGCCGTCGGCGACGGCCAGGTTGATGTTCGCTTCCGCGAGACCGTCGTCGGCCAGCCTCACCTCGGCGGGCTGGCGCAGATTGACGGGGCGCCCGTCCACCTCGCCCGTCAGGCGGGCCACGGAAATCCGCGTGTCGGCATCTTCAATGACAACCTGACCCTCCGCCTCCAGGCCGACGCGATGGCCGGCGACCTCCGACAGGCGCACGCTCACGTCGGCGGCTTCCAGGGTTCCCTCGGCCGATGCCTCGACGCCGCGGGCTCGGTATCCGTCGGCAGTCACGCTGTCGGCCGCCACCCTTACGGTGCCGCTCATGCTCCCCCAGAGGTCCATAGCCGACGCATTGATCCGAGGCGCCGAAAGACGAACCGTGGTGCCGTCAGCGATGATCTCCAGCCTCTCTCCGGATACCTTCAGGTCCGCGGCTTGGGCATCATCGGCGCCCGCCGCCAGCTCGACCGTCGCGACGGCGTCGCCGCCCAACGACACACCGGCAAGAGGTGGCCCGCCGAACCCCACGAGCGTTGCCTCCAGGGGGCCTTCCAGCAGTCCCGTGTCCAGCGCCAGGGCCAGCGCGCCGGCGGCCCGCGTGCCCATGACGGAAGCGGTCAGGTCGCCGAGGTTTACGCTCAGCCAGTCGGCAGCCACGGCCAGCTGAGCCGCCGACTCCACCGGCCCGACCACGGTTTGGGCCCGAGCCGACATCGTGCCCGTGGGACCTTCGGCCACGTTCTGGAGGTCGAAGGTCGCCTCTACCGCGTCCACGATCCGCGGCAGCGGCCCGTCGCTGATGGTGACGACCGCGCGCACCCGTGGATCGTCCAGCGGCCCCTCGCCGCGCAGCCGCGCAACGGCGCGGCCCGCCAGCACCACATCCACAACGGGGGTGAGCTTCGCCATCTCTGCAAGCTCGGCCTCGGCCTCGAAGTCGAGGCTGTCCCGTTGCAGATCGACGGTGGCGACCCCCTCGGCCCGCACCAGCCCGGCCTCGGCCTCCACGGCGGACAGAGCCAGCGGCTTCCCGGCCGGCCAATTGAAGTCCGCGCGGACCGTCCGCTCGGCACCGAGAATGGCGTCGGCGGTGGGATCGCCCAACGTGGCGTCGGACCAGCGAGCGGTCACGTCTCCGTCGAGCGTTCCGTCATCCCCCATCCGCAGGCGCATGTCCGCCTCGGCACGCCCCCCGAGATTCAGATCCACCAGTGACCCCAAGGGCCCCAGATCGTCCAGCGCCGCTCGCAGCGTGGCTTCGGCCTCGATAAAGGCCAGGGAAACCCACCCTTCGCCGGACACCCGCAGACCGCCGGTCGCCGCGTCCAGCCGATCGATCCAGGCGCGGCCGGCGTCTCCATCCACCGCCGCCACCAGCGATGCGGTGACGGTACCGCCCAACAGGCCGGCCGGAACGCCGCGCATGGTGAGGCCCCCGATCTCCGCGTCCAGTCGGACATCCGGCGCGGTCAGTGGACCGAGGTAGGTCGCCGCCACCGACGCCGTGGTGAACTCGGCCGGCGCTATAAGCGAGCGGAACGCGGCGGCCGAACGGCTCTCGGCCCAAAGGCCGACGGTGCTATCGCCCCCTGCCAGGTCGACGGTTCCCGAGGCTTCGATCGCCAGTGCCGCGGTTTCCGCGCTTAACCGCTCCAGCACAAGGGTTTCGCCGTCGAGCCGCCCCGCGCCGGCAAACGCCGCGCCGCCCTCCACCAGCGGGCGCATAGGCGCCGGCATCAGCCTCGCGGCCTCCGCCTTCCCCTCCAGTCGCAGGAATCCGGGGTGGTCCGGGTCCGCGGCGATCTCGGCGGTTAACGACGCCACATCACCCGCCCTCGCCTCCAGTCTGCCCGTCCATTCGGCCAGCGGGCCGCTCCCCGTGATCCGCGCGCTCAGGTCCGGGCGGCCCGGCAGGTCCAGGATCTCTGAGATCACGCCGCCAGCGGGCTCTTCCACACGCCCGTCCACGTCCAGCGTCCGCTGCCGCCGGTCATAGGCGGTATTGAGTGACAGCGATCCCGGCGTGCCGTCGATGCGGGTGGCTTCCAGGTGTCCGCGCACGGCGACATCGGCGTCATCGAGCGCGGCGTCCACTCGGATGGTTGCCGGCGACCCCGCCACCGCGGCGCCCAGCGCCAGATCGCCAATGGAAAGCCGCTGGACGCTGAGGGGAAGCGGCGGGCGAGGCAGGCCGCCGCCGGAGTCGGTCGTCGTCGCTTCGGGCAGCCTGTCCAGCCGGGCGCCGGTGATATCGACGTCCTCGATGAGCACGCGACCGCGCAACAGCGCCCAGGGACGCCAGCGGACAACTGCGCGGTCAACGCGCAGCCAGGGACCGTCGCCGTCCGCGACCACCAGCCCCTCCACCACCAGGGTCGACGGCAGTCCCGGCCCGATCTCGCCAATGGTCAGTTCGGTTTCACCCGGTGTGCTGGCCAGCCGTTCGATCAGGCGCGCCAGCTCGGCCCGCCCGCCCGGCGACTGCGCCACCGCCACCAGGCCGGCCAACGCCACACCGACGACGACCACGATGGCGGCGACAATGCCCACAAGGATCGCGACGCGGCGGCGCGTCATCCTAGAACGCCTGTCCCAGGCTGACGTAGAACTCGAACCGGTCGTCGATGCCGTCGCGAGGATTGATGGGGAACCCCACGTCCAGGCGCAACGGCCCGATGGTGGTGTAGTAGCGCCCACCAAGACCAGCCGCCCATTGCAGCTCGTCGGAGAAATCCGGGAACGCGCGATCGAACACGTTGCCGCCTTCCACGAAGGGCACCAGACCGAAATCGTCGAACACCCGAAGCCGTAGTTCCGCACCCACCTCGATCAGAGACCGCCCGCCCACCGGGTCTTCTTCGTCGTCCAACGAGCCGACGGCCTGGAAGCTGTAACCGCGGATGGAGCCGCCGCCGCCGGCATAGAATCGCTTGTTGGCCGGCACCGCCTCCCGCGTGGCGCCCACCAGGCTGCCGATGCGTGCCCGACCGGCGATGATGTACCGGCGGGCGTCGTCCAATGCTGCGTAAGCGGAACCGCCGACTCGGCTAACCAGAAACGCCACGCTGTCATCGGCCCACCCGCCGTAAGGCGTGACGCCGATCCGCAGGCGACCGCCCTTGGTGGGATCGAGCACGTTGTCGGTGGTATCCAGCCAATAGGCCACCGGCAGCCCGAACAGGACCGTCTGCACCGTACTGTCCTGGTCGGTAACGTCCGAGAATTCACCCGAAAGTCCCATGGACCCGCGCCACCACCGCCCGACCGGCCATTCCAGTCCGATGCTGCTGTCGACGCCCACCTCCTCGAAGGTATCGCTGTCGGTTCGGGAAAGCCGAAGACCGACGGTCAGATCGCGTCCCAGCCGGGCGTAGTTGGGCTTGCGGAACGCACCTTCGAGCGCCTGCGTAATCAGGCCGCCGGTCAGCGAAACCCGCAGGTCCTCGTCGCGGCCCAACAGGTTGCGGTGCTCCCAGAACACGTGGGCGCTGGGCCCCTCGCTGGACGACACCGCGGCGCCGGCACCAAGCGATCGGGACGCCGCCTCGGCGACGGTGGCGGTAACGGCCATTTCGCCGTCCGCATCGGTCTCATCGGCGGTTTTGAGGATCACCGAGTCGAACAGCCCCGTCGCCAGCCAGCGCGCGCGCAAGGCGTCCACCTTGGAGCGGTCGAAGGACTCGCCGCGGCGCCATGGCACCAGTCGGCGCGCGTAGTCTTCCTTGACGTTGTCGAGCCCCTTGATGGTCAGCACGCCAAACCGGGCGGGCGGACCGGGGTCGATGACCACCCGCACGTCCACGGCCCGGCGGCCGTGGTCCACGGTGACGGTGCGGTCCACCTGTCGCGCCAGCGGGCGCCCCGAGTTGGCCAATCGCTGGAGCACCCGCTCTTCCACGGCGACGATCTCGCCGGCGCGGGCCGGGACGCCCATTTCCGCCCCGAGCGCCCGCGGATTGACGGCGGATAACGGCGTTGGATCAGCGCCTTCGGCGGGTTCCAGTCGGTAGCTCTCCAGGGTATACGCGGGGCCCGGCACGATCATCATCGTCACCAAAGATGGTGTCCCGTCCGCTATCGCCGGGACCTCACCGACCTCGGCGGCGTCCCCCATCCAGTAGCCGACGTCGGCGTCATAGTGGCCCTCGGAGCGCAGGACGGCACGGAAGCGCTCCAGGTCGCCGTCCACGCGGCGCGCCAGGCCCGCGGCAGAGGCCGGCGGCCGGTCCTGAAGTGTGAACATCAAACCACTTGCGCGGAGCAGCTCGGCGAGTTCCGGGTCCTCGACCCCCGCCAGTTCCACGGTGTAGGGCCGGCCCTCCGACAGCGCAGCGGACTCCTCGGCGGCCACCGCCATCGTCTCGTCACCCGCGCACGCGCTCAACACCAGCGGCGCAAAGACGAGGGAGACGATTACGAGCGCGCGTGCTCCGGCGCACCGGTTTGCGTTGGACCGCTTCGGCATTGCGGAGCTTCGAGCGCCCCCCTTGTTCATCAATTCATCGCTGCGGTGGGATTCATCGATGCTAGGATATTGCCGCGCGTCGAGACAAAACAAAACCGGGGGGATCGGTACCGTTGGCCGACATCGGTGAAGCGCTGGCGGCGGCGTTCCGCCTGATGGTCGGGCTCGATCGGGACCTGGCGGAGATCGTTCTCCTGTCACTTCGGGTGAGCCTGACGGCGGTGGCCATCGCCTGCGTCATCGGCCTGCCGCTGGGCGCCGCACTGGCGTTGACCCGGTTTCCCGGACGCCCGGCGGTGGTGGTGGTGATCAACGCGCTGATGGGCCTGCCGCCGGTGGTGGTCGGTTTGATCGTGTATCTGCTGTTGTCGCGAGCGGGCCCCTTCGGCGTTTTTGGTCTGCTGTTTACGCCGACAGCGATGATCATCGCCCAGGTGATCCTGGTAACGCCCATCGTCGCCGCCTTGGCCCGTCAGGTGGTGGAGACGCTGTGGGAGGAATACGCCGAGCAACTTCGGTCGTTGGGCGCCGGCCCCCTGCAGTCGTTGGGCGTCCTGTTGTGGGACGGCCGGTTCAGCCTGTTGACGGCGGTGCTGGCCGGGTTCGGCCGGGCCAGCGCCGAGGTGGGCGCGGTGATGATCGTCGGCGGCAACATCGATCACGTGACACGAGTGATGACCACGGCCATCGCCCTGGAGGTCAGCAAGGGCGACCTGCCGCTAGCCCTGGGACTTGGCATCGTTCTCATCATCCTGTCCATGGCGGTGAATGGCGCCGCCCACTTGTTGGGCGGTGCGGCGCGGAGCGCGGGCGCCTGATGGCGCCGGCCACCGGAATCCTGCCGCTGGAACTCGCAGGCGTGACCTTCGAGGCCGGCGGCAAGCGATTGATGAAGGAAGTCACCTGCGCCTTCGACAAGGGGCCGCGCAGCGTCGTCATCGGACCCAACGGCGCCGGAAAGAGCTTGTTGCTGCGCCTCTGCCACGGCCTGATCCACCCGTCCTCCGGCCGGATCATGTGGCATGGCTCCAACGCGGCCGATCCCAAACTCCACCAGGCGATGGTGTTCCAGCGGCCGGTGATGCTGCGGCGTTCGGTGGCGGCAAACGTGGATTTCGCCCTGCGACTGCGCGGCATCCCTCACGCAGAGCGCCAACAGCGGATCGAGGAGGCACTGTCACGCACCGGGCTGCGGCGTTTCATCCGCGCGCCGGCCCGCGTGCTGTCCTTCGGCGAACAGCAAAAGCTGGCGTTGGCGAGGGCCTGGGCGCTGAGGCCGCAGGTGCTGTTTCTCGACGAGCCGACGGCCAATCTGGATCCCTCCGCCACCCATGCGGTCGAGGACATCATCCAGGCCATCCACGCCGCGGGAACGCGAGTGATCATGACCACGCACGACCTGGGACAGGCCCGCCGGCTGGCCGACGAAATCCTGTTCCTGCACCGGGGCCGACTGCTGGAGAAGTCGCCTGCGGAGTTGTTCTTCGCCGGGCCCCGCAACGACCTCGCACAGGCGTTCCTGCGCGGGGAACTTCTGTGGTGGGTGAAGAGGAAAAGGCGATGAAAAAAAGCTCCGCACAGTGGGCCGTGGTGGCCCTGGTGGCCGTATCCGCCGTCGTCAGCGGGCCGGCCTCGGCGGCGGATCGTTTCATTACCGTGGCATCGACCACGTCTACCGCCAACTCCGGGCTTCTCGACTACATCCTGCCCATGTTCCAGCAGAAGACCGGGATCGAGGTGCGGGTGGTGGCTGTCGGCACCGGGCAGGCCATGCGCATCGCCCGCAACGGCGATGCCGACGTGCTGCTGGTACATCACCGGCCGTCGGAAGAGGCGTTCGTCGCCGACGGTTTTGGCGTCGAACGGATCGAGGTGATGGCCAACGACTTCATCATCGTCGGCCCGGCTGACGATCCGGTGGCCGTTCGCGGGATGAAGGACGCGGCCGCCGCGCTCAGCCGCATTGCCGGTGCCGAGGCACCGTTCGCCTCGCGCGGCGACGACAGCGGCACCCACAAGAAGGAGCTCGGCCTGTGGAAGGAAGCCAAGGTCGATCCCACGGCAGCGTCCGGCACATGGTACCGAGAGACCGGCTCCGGCATGGGCGCGACGCTCAACACCGCAGCGGCCATGAACGCCTATGCGCTGGCCGACCGCGGCACGTGGCTGAGCTTCGCCAATCCGGGCGAGCTCACGGTGCTGGTGAAAGGGGACGACCGGCTGCTCAATCCCTACGCGGTGATCCTGGTCAACCGCGACAAGCATCCGCACGTGAAGGCCGACGACGGTCAGGCGTTCATTGACTGGCTGGTCTCGGCGGAAGGCCAAGAGGCCATCGGCTCGTTCCGCATCAACGGCGAACGGCTGTTCAAGCCCATCGCCCGAACGAGTTGATCAGAATCGGCGGGCGCGGCCTCACGCGGCGTGCCCGCCTCGGCCGAAGATCATGCGCATGAGGTCGTCGGCGGTGTTCAGCCGCGCACGCAGAAACCGTCGTGTGCGTTCCTGACCCTCCGTGTCGTCGCGCGCCCATACCGCCAGGGTGAAGACGAACAGCCAGGTCAGGCCCACCTCCTCCACCTCGCGCCGGGGCGCCGCCGCGTCGAGACCGGCGGCATCTCTGAGCCACAGGATAGTGCGCGACAGATTGAAGACCATCGACACCCAGTGGTGCGGATGGAACGGCCAGGCCTTGGCCTTCAGCATCTGAACGGTGACCCGGCGGTGCGGCGCCATGGCATCGAACCAGCGGAGCAGGATGATCTCCAACCGCTCCTGCGCCGGCCGGGCGGCGAAATCTGCGCCGACGGGTTCCAGCATTGCCGCCCAGCCGCGCTCGAACCAGGCGTCGGCCACCCCCGTCCAGGTCGCGAAAGCGGGCCAGCACCTCGCCCAGCGGCACCTCCAGCACCGCCGCCACGCGACGCAGGCGGACCGCTTCCCAGCCCTCGTCTTCCGCCATGTTCAGCGCCGCCTCGACAATGCGCGCGCGCATCGGATCGTCACCGGTTGGCTTGCGTTTGGGTGATCGGGGCATGCCAGCCTCCTTCGTCGCCGCAGCACCCGGAGCGCGCGGTAGATGAACGCCAGAAAGACCTCCGACCACAGGTTAGCCCGGATTTCTCACGAGGGTCGAGGCACTCGTAGTGGCACTCGGACCATGGCCCGGCATTGGCATGCCGCTCGCCATGATAACGCCCCTATCCGTGAGTTTCGCGCTTTACGATCACATATCGTTAACCCGGGTCATGTAATGACCCGGAACCAACCACGTGCGCTCGCGCGCGACGGCGCGAACTCAACGGCTGGAGGGGTCGAAACCATGCCTGACGAGAACCTGGAACGGCCGAAGCCGGCTGACAAGAACGTCGGCTCGACCACCAATCAGCCAACTCCTGCCAGCACCATGAGTGAAACCGGGGAGGCCGCGGCTCCGGACGAAGATCTTCTTCGACTATTCGTAGGGAAAAATCCCGATAACTTCATAAGAATTCATCGCAAAATCGCAAGCGGCAAGCGCCTTAGCGCTTTCGAGGGATTCAACCCGGTAATTTTATTAGCTGCACTACCATGGTTTTTCTACAGAAAGCTCTATTTTTTCGGCATTTGCATTCTCATGGCGCCCATCCTCTTGGTAGTTCTCTTTCCGCAACTCGCGACGGTCAGTATGGCCGGCGGAGCGATGGGATTGGCCATGTTCATCAACCAGGTCTACGTGATGCTCGCCATGCGGCGCATCGCCAAGATCAAGGCCCTCGGACTGCCAACCGAAGAGCGCGACGAGCGCATCCGCAAGGCAGGGGGAACGTCGCCGGCCGGCGCCGCCTTCGGTTCGGTCATTGTCGTTGCGATGGTGTCATTGCAGTTTCTTGAGTTGCCGTCCACCGACCTTCCCGGGTGCGACGACGCGCATGTTCACGAATTGACCCAAAATTCTGTCGCCGAATACCTGGAGAAGAACGGCGTCAACACGCAGGGGCTGGCGCTTTCGAACTTCGAACCGCTCGAATCCAAAGGGGATGGCTCCGGGCACCTGTGTCGGCTCTCGGCACGGCTTGGAGGCCAGAACACAGATCTGTTCGTGGCGGTAACCTGGGCAGACAACGCCCACACCACCTTCCAGGTCGAAGTCAACAGCACCCGCGACGGCCTTGCGCCTTAGGCCCAGGGATGGCGGATACCCTGGTTCGGTTTACGGCGCTCTCAGCCTCCGTCTTTCCAGCACTTGTCATCCTGGCGTACTTCGCGGCCGCGGCACGCGTCCGCATCGATGCGGAGATGCTCTGGGCGAGCTTCGGTTTCGGTGCGTGCGTGGCGTTTCCGGTCATCATGGTCGTCGCGCTCTTCGAGTCCATCGTAGGATATCCGGGGGATTTCATTCAGAGCAGCGCCATGGAAGCCTTCCTTGGCGCCGCCGTTCCCGAGGAGATCGCCAAGTTCGCTGCCTTGTGGTGTCTCTGTGGGCGGCAGTTCCGCAGCCTTGCTCCACAGCACCTGTTCCTTTTCGCCATTGCCGCGGCATGCGGTTTCGCCTGCCTCGAGAACATTTTCTATGTCGTGGAGGAAAGCGGCGCGTGGGGATTTGTCGCAGTCATCCGGAGCCTCAGCGCCGTACCGGGGCATGCCTTCGTGGGCTGCTCTTGACCCCTGAAATAGGTCCGTTCTGACGGCGAATTTTCGGGCACACTTCGGAAGCGAGAGGAGTGCCCGGGTGCCGAAGAAACGATTCACCGATGAGCAGATTGCGTTCGCGCTGAGACAG
>Ga0209780_1000152_pt1 | contig 32538 bp, 27 predicted proteins | sample WorMetexBAHAMAS2_FD_187384 | JGI IMG/M metagenome (GOLD analysis project Ga0209780, IMG submission 187384) | Marine gutless worms symbiont microbial communities from Max Planck institute for Marine Microbiology, Germany - Inanidrilus exumae... | ecosystem: Host-associated > Annelida > Digestive...
ATACATAGCTCATATCCTCCTCGCAGGTTGCGAGAGGATAGGCCAAAGCAGGACGAGCGTTCAAGTCGACGACAACCATTTTATCAATTAATTCATGTTATTTCTGTAGGTTAAAGCTGTTTTTCTACAAAACGTTGGGACAGCAGTGATACCAAATTACAAATACCAAAAAAAATACAAAGTACGAAACACCAAAAACCAAACGCGAAACACGCAATACTTGAATCCTGAACCCCGAAACCTGACACCTGAAACCCGACACCTGGTAAATACCAAACACCAAACACCACATACCAAATACTAATCAACTGCAATCTGGAGCCATCATGCTAATCGAAGTTAAAATTCCCAGCGTAGGAGAATCGGTAACCGAAGCGATTCTGGCCGAGTGGTACAAGCAGGACGGCGATGTCGTACAGAAGGACGATCCGCTGTTTGTGATCGAAACCGACAAAGTGACCCTGGAGGTGGTTGCCGAAGCCGGCGGCGTTCTCAAGATCACGGTGCCGGAAGGCGAGACCGTGCCCATCGGTGCGGTTGTGGGTACTATCGACACGGAAGGTGCACCCGCCGAGGCGGAGCCTGCCCCGGCTGCCCCTCCGGAATTTCCAGAGCCGGAAGCGCCCCCGACACCTGAGCCGACTCCCGCTCCTGCGGCACCTCCAATACCGGCTGTGACACCGGCGCCTGAAGCGCCGGCACCGGTCGCTCCGGATCAGAATCTTGTACTGTCACCGGCGGTTCGACGGCTGGTTGCGGAAAAGGGGATCGACATAAACCGAGTTTCCGGTACCGGCCCCGGAGGGCGCATCACCAAGGGTGACGTGATGCTGTTTATCGAACAGACCGGGGCCGTGCCATCCGTTGAGAGCGCGCCGGCAGCGGCTCCCGTTCAAGCAAAAGCAACGGAACCCGCACAGGATGCGGTGGTGCGCAAACCCATGACCCCTATCCGGCAGCGCATCGCCGCCCGTTTGCTGGAGGCCAAGCAGAACACCGCCATGCTGACCACGTTCAACGAGATCGACATGAGCCGGGTGATGGCGGTACGGGCCAGCTATAAAGAGGCGTTCCAGAAGAAGTACGGCATTTCCCTGGGCTTCATGTCTTTCTTCCTCAAAGCGAGTGTGGAAGCACTAAAGGAATTTCCGGCGATCAACGCCTACATCGAGGACAAAGATATTGTGTACCATAACTACTACAATATCGGGGTGGCCATCGGTGGAGGTAAAGGGCTGGTGGTGCCGGTGATTCGTAATGCGGAGTCCCTCAGCTTCGCCGAGCTGGAACGGGCCATTGTCGATTTTGTGGAGAAGATCAAGGATAATCGCCTGGAACTGTCGGATCTTGAAGGGGGTACATTCACCATTACCAATGGAGGGGTGTTTGGCTCCCTGCTCAGCACCCCGATTTTGAATACACCCCAGAGCGGAATTCTGGGCATGCACAAGATCGAAAAACGGCCGGTCGTGGTCGACGATGAGATCGTTATTCGACCGATGATGTACGTAGCACTGAGCTACGATCATCGGATTGTCGACGGGAGAGAGGCGGTGACGTGTCTGAGGCGGATGAAGGAATTTCTCGAAGATCCGGAACGCATGCTATTGGAGATCTGATTATGGCGACCAAAGAAAATTTTGATTTGATTGTGGTTGGTGCCGGCCCGGGGGGATACGTGGCGGCGGTCAGAGCGGCGCAGCTTGGCCTGAAAACGGCCTGTATCGAAAAGGAAAAGCGGCTCGGCGGGGTGTGTCTGAATGTCGGCTGCATTCCGAGCAAGGCGCTGCTGGACTCCAGCGAGTTTTATCACCTGGCCAAGGACAAGTTCGCCGAACACGGAGTCAAGACCGGGCGTGTCACACTGGATTTGCCGACGATGATGGCCCGCAAGGATAAGGTCGTACAGGAATTGACCGAGAACGTCCGAAAACTTCTGGAAGGCAACAAGATACAGATCATCCAGGGGAGTGCCAAACTGGCTGGGCCGGACCGGGTGGAAGTACTGCCGGGCGGACGGAAGAAAAAGACGGATACTTACGGGGCCAATGCAATTCTGCTGGCCACCGGAAGCGCTCCCATCGAAATTCCGGGAATGGCCTTCAACGATAAAGAGATCGTCAGCTCCACCGGTGCCCTCGAATTCGATGAGGTCCCAAAGCACTTAGGGGTTGTCGGGGGAAGCTATATCGGTCTGGAGCTGGGTTCGGTCTGGATGCGGCTGGGCGCCAAGGTTACCGTCGTTGAAATGCTGCCCAAAATCGCCATGACACTGGACGGTCAGGTTGGCAGGACACTGGAGCGCATTCTCAAACAACAGGGCATGGAATTTCGTGTGAACACAAAGGTCACCCAGGCTAAAGTGTCCCGCAAAAAAGTCCAGGTCACCCTGGAGGGCAGCAAGACGGAAAAAGCATCTTTCGATAAACTTTTGGTGGCCGTGGGGCGGCGTCCCCTGTCCGGGGACCTGAATCTGGATGCGGTGGGTGTCCGTACAGATGAGCGATCCGGGCATGTTGTCGTTGATGAGGTCTATCGGACCAGCGTGCCGTCCATTTATGCCATTGGAGATCTGATAGCGGGGCCGGCGTTGGCCCACAAAGCGTCGGCGGAAGGGATTGCCGCCGTTGAAAACATGGCCGGAATCCCCGGAGAAGTAAACTACGACGCCGTCCCGGCGGTGGTCTACACCTTTCCCGAAGTCGCCAGCGTTGGATTGACGGAAGAACAGGTCAAGGAGCGTGGCATCCCCTATTGTGTGGGAAGTTACTCCTTTTCCGGAGCCGGCAGAGCCCGGTGCATGGGACAGACCGAGGGGTTTGTAAAACTGATTTCACACAGCAAAACCGACCGCATTCTCGGCGTCCATATCATCGGGGCGCGGGCGGCGGACATGATTCCCGAGTGCGTTCTGGCCCTTGAATTCGGTGCCAGCAGTGAAGATATCGCCAGGACGGTTCATGGACACCCGACCTTCTCCGAGGCCCTGATGGAAGCGGCCATGGCCGTTCGGAAATGCTCGATTTACAGTTCTTGAAGAAAATGATGGCGGATGCCGGATGCAAACCGGGAACATCGGTAACATTCAAACAGGTACCATAGGTCAACTCTCGTCTGGCTGAAGGATAAATACCGCATGGAATCCAGCAAACAATTCCCATGGGAAGATCTTCTGAGTGAGCAGGTGTTGCTCAGCAGCTATGATCCCGATATCCGGGAGCAGCTGATTCGTGAACTGCTGAACGACGAGGTGTCCACCGAGCTGCGCTATTCAAAGGACAGGATTATCATTCGCCAGGGAGACGTGGGCAAAAGCGTATACATGGTCGGAGCTGGATCAGCCAGGGTGGTGCTCCTCGGTGAAAGCGGCGAGGAGGTCGTGACGCTGTACACGTTCAGAAAGGGCGACACGTTCGGTGAAATGGCGTTGTTCGAAAGCAAAGCCCGGTCGGCAACGGTCATTTCCAATACCGACTGCACGGTGTTGAGGTTGGGCGGGGCCCGGTTTCTGCAACTTATCCGACAACACCCCGAGCTCGAGTTTAAAATCCTCATGCGCCTGTCCGAGCGGCTGCGTCATACGGACAAGCAGATTCTCTCTGTTCAAACAAAGAATATCGATGAAAAACTGCAGCATTTTAATACAAAGCTCAATGCGGAGCTCAAAGTCATCGATGCGTCCCTGAAAGCCTCCCAGACTGTGTTTGAACAGACCAAAATGAGAACCGACGAAGTAATCAGCAGCGCGGAGCGGAGCCGGTCGCGGATGACCATGGCCGCATCGGCCATCGGCATCATCATATCCGTGTTCGGATTTTTCGGTATCAAAGAACTTGTGAATGTAAGAAAGTTGTCATCGGCCGTAGAGAAAAGCAAAGTTGCCATAGACGAGACTCAAGTAAAATTCAAGGCTATAAGACAGGATATTGAAAAAACGAAGACAGAGGTCGAATCAATTCACAAGGACCTAGAGGCCAGGACGAAAGAATTCGACGCCTCCATCACTTTGTCAATGGAGTTTATCGCCGACCGGGTGGTCATACCGGAATTCGAAGAAGCACTGGAAGAACGCAACACCGGAGCCGCCATTGCCGCCTATGAATTGATCAAAAAGCTAGGGCTGGACCCGTCATCCTACGAGGAAAAGCAGAATTTGCTTTTAGCGAATATATGGGCGAGCATGTTGAACCAGTTGGGCAAAGACGGCATGGCCGGTCTTGGGCGGTCAGGAGAAGGTTTGCCCGAGATGGATTTCGATCCGTTGCTCGGTATGTTTCTTGAGGATGCAGCACGCCCGGATGTGGCCATGCGGACCCATTTTCTTCTGTTGGCCAACGCGGCTGCCACCGGATCGCAGCGTTTCACCCCCTACTATAAACGATTTAAGCAATTTATGGAGAAATACTCCGGAAAGGGCTTGACGGAAGAGGAATTGGCGAACACAGCGCTCATATTTAAAGGCAGGCCCGCGGAACAGCAACAGCGATTTGAGCACGTGAAAGAGCTGATTCCGATCGATTATAAATAATCGTTGAGCGTTTGGCTGAAGGGGTTGAGCCCGGTCCGGTAGGGTATTCGGCGCAAGGAAAACCACTGCCTTACCTTTTACCTGCAATTAACATCCCACCAGACTAGTCCCTGCGGGTGAAAGATGTTGTCCCTATCCCGTCTGTTTGCCTCCTGGCAGTCTACAAATGATCGGCCGGACCTGTACCATTGGGCATTGTATGAGGATCGTTCCATGCAGCAACCGGATATGGCATGTGTTTGTGTGCGGCCGTGAAATATTAACACCAGGACAACTGCCAATACGGCAACACCCAACAGGTAGCACCATTTTTTCATGGCGGGCCTCCCTTGATGCCTGGGTTAGGCCATGAACAGACCGGTGCGTTGCGTCGCACCTGCAACACCGGGATCTGTATAGGCCGATAAGATACGAAACCCATTGGCAATATTCAATTTCCCTGTATCACTCGCCCTTCATGACTGTCAATCCCGCCAACCATAAACGGTCTATCACTTTGACGTGGCGGTGAAACAATAACAGGGGGCTACAGCCGGCCGTTCCCTGCAGGGATCCTTCCCCCCCGTGACAACCCACTAAATCCGGCAGAGGATGACATGGCCTGAAGAACTACGTACGAGGGGGAGTCCAGGCCTTGACAATCTCACAATCGCCGAGCCATACGGCCCCCGTCAACAAGATGGAACTTTAACGGTGGATTCAGCCGGCGTTAGCCTTAACTCAATAAAGGTAATGAATTTTCACAATTTTTTACTCGATAGACGGAGACTCATTGTTTATTATCGTAGATAGGTGGGTCGATGCATGCGACAGGCACAGCAGAACACCGGAGATTGCGGGATCATCGGCAACGACGGGCCAACTGGAAAGCGTGGGGCCCCTATCTAAGTGAGCGCGCGTGGGGAACGGTGCGGGAAGACTACAGCCCGGACGGAAGCGCGTGGGACTACTTCCCCCACGATCATGCCCGAAGCAGAGCCTATCGCTGGGGAGAGGACGGCATTGGGGGAATTTCCGACAGGTACCAGTACATCTGCTTTGCGCCGGCCTTCTGGAACGGGAGGGATCCGATTCTGAAAGAACGCATGTTCGGCCTGACCGGTTCTGAAGGAAATCACGGCGAAGACGTCAAGGAGTACTACTTCTACCTGGACTCGACCCCCACCCACAGTTACATGAAAATGCTGTACAAATATCCACAGTGCCGTTTTCCATATGATGAACTGGTCTCCGAAAATAAGCGTCGGGGCAACCGTGACTTCGAATACGAGCTGATCCACACCGATGCCTTCAAGGAGAACCGGTATTTCGATATTGCAATCGAATATGCCAAAGCGGATGAGGAAGATATCCTGGCTGCCATTACCGTCATCAACAGAGGACCGGAACCGGCCGCCATTTGTGTGCTGCCAACCGTTTGGTTTAGAAATACCTGGAGCTGGGGATACCTGAACGGACCCATGGGGGAAGTATCCGAAAAGCCGAAACTGTTTCGATCCAACGGGCCCCAGGGCGTGTCCACGGTTCAGATCGATCATCCGGTGCTCGGGACCTACACCTATTATGCGGATGAGACGCCTGCCTTACTGTTCACTGACAATGAAACAGACACATCTCGACTCTTCGGATCTCCCAATGGCCATCCGTATGTTAAAGATGGATTTCATCGATACCTGGTGGACGGAGAGCAGGATGCAGTGAACCCAGCCCAGGAGGGTACCAAAGCAGCCGCTGTGTATCGGGAGGAGATCCCGGCCGGAGACGAGCGGGTATTCCGAATCCGGTTGTCGAAGCCACCTGTTGAGGCCCCTTTCCAGGATTTCGACAGACTGTTGGCGATTCGGGCTACCGAGGCCGATTCATTCTACGCTGCCGTTCAACGGCCTGGTCTGGGTGACGATCGAAAGCATATCCAGCGGCAGGCCCTGGCCGGGATGCTATGGACCAAACAATTCTACTATTACAATGTAGAACAATGGCTCCACGGCGATCCTTCCATGTTACCGGTTCCGGAGAGTCGCCACGTCGTGCGTAACCACGAATGGGAGCACCTGAACAATTTCGACATCATCTCCATGCCGGACAAATGGGAATACCCCTGGTATGCCGCTTGGGACCTGGCATTTCATTGCATCCCCTTATCCCTGGTGGATGCTGACTTTGCGAAACGCCAGCTTCATCTGATGGCCAGGGAATGGTACATGCACCCCAACGGGCAACTCCCGGCTTACGAGTGGCATTTCGGAGATGTTAACCCGCCGGTACATGCCTGGGCCGCATGGCGGGTCTATAAGATCGACGCCAAACAGAGCGGAGTGCGTGACCGTGATTTCCTGGAAAGCATTTTTCACAAGCTGCTTCTGAATTTTACATGGTGGGTCAACAAGAAAGATGAAGAGGGGAAAAATGTGTTCCAGGGCGGATTTCTTGGCTTGGACAACATCAGCGTCTTCGATCGGAGCAAACCGCTTCCCACGGGCGGTCACCTGGACCAGTCTGATGGCACCGCCTGGATGGGGTTTTACTGCCTGGAGATGCTGAAGATCGCCTTGGAACTGGCAACCGACAACCCGGTTTACCAGGACACCGCCAGTAAATTCTTCGAACACTTTCTTCGCATTGCCGGAGCCATGACCGGCCATCACCGACGCGGCATCAGTCTCTGGGATGAACAGGACGGATTTTTCTACGATGTCCTCCATCTGCCGGACGATCAGGTCATACCGCTAAAGGTGCGCTCTCTGGTGGGGCTTATGCCGCTTCTTGCGGTGGAAACATTGGAGCCGGATCTGTTGGAGATCCTTCCGGCGTTCCGGCGGAGGCTCAATTGGTTCTTCAAGAACCGGGCCTACCTTCGGGACCAAGGCCATGTGGCCTGCGTCAAAGCACCCGGTGACCACGCGCGACGCCTGCTGTCGATTGTGAACCGGGATCGCCTGGTCCGCGTGTTGAAACCCATGCTCGATGAAAGCGAGTTTCTGTCCGACCATGGCATCCGTTCCCTCTCCAGATACCACGAGAATCATCCTTATACATTCCACGTAAACGGTCAGAAACACACCATCGGGTATCAGCCGGCAGAGTCCGAAAGCGGCCTGTTCGGTGGCAATTCCAACTGGCGAGGACCCATCTGGTTTCCCATTAATTATCTGCTGATCGAAGCCCTGCAAAAGTACCATCACTACTACGGAGAATCATTGAAGGTGGAATTCCCAACAGGTTCCGGGAACTCAATGAATCTGGGTGAGGTGGCGACTGCCCTGTCGCGGCGTTTGATCCGGTTGTTTCAGAGGGATGAACAGGGCGAGCGACCCATCTATGGCGGTCAGCGTGCCTTCCGGGACGATCCGCACTGGCGTGATCTGATCCAGTACTTCGAATACTTCCATGGGGATAATGGAGCAGGTCTGGGAGCCAGCCACCAGACCGGGTGGACGGGGGTGGTGGCGAAATTGATTCAGCAGTCCGGCAGGTAAGTGGGCTCTAAATCCCACTTACTGACAAGATAGAATCACCATTTCGATTCGGTGGTCGTTATTTCAGAGCAACTTGTCCGACTTGGAATTATTATTTTAGAACGGACTTATAAACAAGACTAAGGCTACGGTAATCAGCCATTCTTTCACCCCCACCGCGCCTCCCCCATCAAGGGGGAGGACTATATTTCTCCCTCCCCTGGCGGGAGGGAGCCAGTGGGAGGGGGTAAGATTGGCTCATTCCTTTCGTTTGTTTATAGTCCCGTTTTAAAAAGCTTTTCCGGGTTTCTTATGAATTTATTGCCAATTAAAATGGAAAATGCCACACCGGCTGAGTCGGCCAAGAAGTCTGCTAACGTACAGGTTCTATTGGGAATAAAAAATTGGTGGATTTCGTCTGAAGCCGCGTAAGCAACGCCGATCAGGATGAGGACGACAAGCGTCGAAACAGGATAAGGCCATTTATGCTGCCAGGGGTATGCGGCCACCAGCAATGAGAGCCCGAAAAAGAAATACGCCATAAAATGAAAGATCAAGTCGTTGAACGAAATCTCATCCAGAGGCAGATCAATGTCTTCTAACGAAGAAAAATAAAAGATGACGATTGCTATGGCGAGGGCAGGGAAACTAAACAGCAATCTCTTTGAGAATGGCTCGATAGGGTAGCGTTGTGATTCATGGGTCATCATAAAATCGGGCAGGCGTAGTCTTGCGATGAAGGGTCAACCGGTGGTCAAACGGTTTCTGCCGGCCTCCTTACTCTGATATAACAGGATATCCGCTCGTTTGATGATGCTCTGCATGGTATCGTTGTCTCTGGATAGCGTAGCGCCCACGGAAACCGTCACCTGCAGTGCTATTCCTCCATGGGTGATGTATGATTTTTCAATGAGATACCGCATCCGGTCCCCGATATCTTGGAGATCCTTCTCGCCGATATTACGTAAGATGCCGATAAACTCCTCCCCTCCCCAACGCCCAAACAGGTCAAAGGGCCTGGCATTTGTAACAAAGGTTTTGGCTACGTACTTAAGAACAATATCTCCCACGTCATGTCCGTAGGTGTCGTTGAATTTTTTAAAGTGATCGATATCCATAAACAAGACCCCAAAGGGGACGTTATACCGTTTCTTCTCTTCGAATCGACTCTGGATCTCCCGTTCAATGTAATTCCGGTTCGCCAATTGAGTGAGATTGTCGAGAAGCGCCATCTTTTCAAGTTCTTTCACTCTCAGTTCATTAACTGCCAGGTTGCTGATATCTGAAAATAATTCAATCCCGCCAATGATGTTGTTGTCTTCATCGGTGAGGGGGCTGACCCGGACAGACACAGGGATTCGATGGCCGTCTTTGTGGTGCATATATACCTCAGCCTCCCGAAACCTTCCGTCGGCAATCGTTTCAGCAAGCGGGCACATTCCCTTGCACAGATTGTTCCCTTCACCATCCACATGGGTCAGAATATCGTCCGCACAGGATTTACCGATGACCTCGTCCGCGGCAAATCCGGAAATCTGTTCTGCCGCTTTATTCCAGAATGTGATGACCCTGTCCTTGTTTACAAAATACAAGCCGTCATGGAGGTTCTCGACGATCCGTGCATAGGAGTCTTTTTCTAAATCCATAGTGTCCTCTCTTCGTGTTTCGATATTCAAGCTATAGAAAATAGGGGACATTCTTTAATATACTATTATTTACTCGTATTTACAGGGGAATTTTTTATTCAAGGCGGATAGGGCAAACGTCTCTAATACGACTGTGGATCACGCTCATCACTTTGGCAGCGGCCGAATTTTTCCATCCGTCACGAAAGTTTCCAACTTCTTGCGCGAACGAAGATGTAACCGGCGACGACCAGATCAAAAGAGATACAAGCGATTACATACCATTCATGGATTCGGCTTGTGCATTGCTCTAACGGCAACCGTGAAGCCATATATGACAAAACACAACGAAACCGATTGCTGGACAGCCAAAATCGGTTTGTTTTGAATCAACATCAGGGTTCCCATACTTCCATTCATGAGCATGAAAAACATCCACCCATATACATTGTTTTTGGCCAGCAAGTAACTTCCGATTAAAAAGCCGATCATGACGCCTATTTCAAGCAGCTGAGACAACGAGGTAATGCCGCCATAATCATATACGCTGTAGGAGACACCCAATATCAAAAAAAAATAGGTAAAGAACGACGCAATAGCATCCAAAAGCTTGTTTGGAATTTCAGGCTGCTGATAGGCATTGTACAAACCAAACAGCATCGCCGGCACGCCGCCGGCCTCTATGGAAGCGGCGATCCAGTCATGTTTGCCGATGAGAATAATGACCCACGCCGGAACTCCCAATATGTAGATAGCCCAACCGAATAATTTTAACTGTCTCTTGGCCGGTTTAGATCTTCCTTCGGACAGCGCGAAAAAGATCTTATTCAGAAGATAAAATCCACCGCCCCAAACCTGCAAAAGTAAATCCATAACGTTCCTGTTTAAATGCCGTAGGAGTATTCTATTGGTCGGTGTGTATTATGTTTCCGCAAAAAAAGATTTTTAGATGTGGGTCCTGAAACTTCGTCCTTGCTGGATCAACGATATTTGTTGAGCATCCAGAAGAAACAAAAGATGCAGACCACCAGAATGATGGTGACCCATGCGACGTTACTCATGGTGATATCCTCCTTGCGTTGCCGTTTGCCCGTTTGCCCGTGGCCCGTCTGCCCGTCTGCCCGTGGCCCGTCTGCCCGTTGGCCCGTTAGCCGGTTCGCCCGTTTGCCGGCTAAATACCAAATGACGATTGCGAAGCAATCAAATGACGCCGCCGAAGGCGGCATATCACACTTTTAGCTTTTAGCTTTCAGCTTTCAGCTCTTTCCTCTTCTGTCTCTCCCAGAAATCCGGAACAGGGTATCTGCAGACCATCTCGACTTTTCAACTAATTGCATTAATCTATTCTTGTTCACCAGTGCAAGCCCAATAACTTGGAAGCGGAAAACGCATGATCACTCGCAGACAGCTTTTCTCACTTGCCGGCGGTGCGGCTGCCGGCCTGATGACCCACTCCCTGTCGGCATGGGCATCCCCTTTTAGAGGGCTAAATGCGGTAACGCCCGTCAATGGCGTTCAACCGGATGTGGAACTGCGCCTGACGGCGATGCCCACCGAGGTCTCCTTGTTCAAGGGATCTCCAACAGCGGTGTGGGCCTACCGCGGCGAAGTGATCAAAGGGCGGCCGGAGAGCCTGGTCCATTTGAAAGACTCTTTTCTGGGGCCGGTCATAAGGGTCCGGAAAGGGCAGCGCATTCGGATTCATTTCGAGAACCAGATCCCGGCCAGCAGCATTATCCACTGGCACGGGCTGCACGTTCCCGAGGAAATGGACGGCCATCCCCGCTTTGCCGTCCCGCAGGGGAGCTCTTATCTGTACGATTTTGAGATTGTCGACCGCGCTGGTGCCTACTGGTACCATCCCCATCCCCACGGACGGACCGGACATCAGGTTTATGGCGGCATGGCCGGACTCTTTTTGGTCAACGACGATGAAGAGGAAGCCCTGGACCTCCCCTCCGGCGACTATGAAATCCCGTTGGTTATTCAGGATCGGTCGTTTAACATGGATAATCAGCTGGTCTACCTGGCCGGCGGGATGATGGACCGGATGACCGGTCACATGGGTGACGTGATCCTTGTAAATGGTCGTCCAAGGTTCACTGTGCGGGCGGCGACGCGGGCTTACCGCCTTCGACTTCTTAATGGATCCAATGCCCGTGTGTACAAGCTGGCATGGGATGACGGGTCACCGCTGACGGTGATCGGCGGGGACAGCGGTCTGTTCGCCCAACCCCAGGATAGGCCGTTTGTCCTGCTCGGCCCCGGAGAACGCCTGGATGTCTGGGCAGACTTTTCCCGGTATTCAACGGGACCCGGACCGATTCTGGTCAGTCGCGGTTTCGACACCGGTGCAGCCGGAATGATGGGGGGCGGTCGCATGGGACGGGGTATGATGAGCCGGATTCTTCCCAACGGCGCACCCTTTCAGATCATGAAGGTTGACATCGCCAAAAAGAAAAAGGTGCACATTCGTCTGCCCCAGCGGCTGTCAAGGCAGAGGCCGCCTTCCCTGGAGGATGCCACGAATCGCCGACAACCGCGCAGGTTCGAATTGAGCATGTTCCACATGCACGGGTTGATCAATGGCAGATCGTTTCGAATGAACGAGGTTGCAGAAGATGAAATCGTTCGGACGGATGCCACCGAAATCTGGGAATTCACCAATCCGGACGGTCAGATGGGGATGATGGGCATGAATGTCCCGCACCCGATGCACCTTCACGGCGCCCAATTCCACGTACTGGAAAGATCCGGGGCTTACCAGGGCGGCCACCAGGATGAAGGCTGGAAAGACACCGTGCTCTTGATGCCGGGCGAGCGTGTCCGGCTTCTGGTTCGATTCGGCAAATATTCCGGATTGCTCCTGTACCACTGCCACAATCTAGAACATGGGGATGCCGGAATGATGAGAAATTATCTCCTTAAGGCCGATCAGGAGATGAAGATAATCTGACTCTAACTGGTTTAGCCCGAACGCCTACGCCCTTTTCACCGAATCAAATCGGGGCATCATGGAAGGTTTCTGGGGTCTGGACAAGGTAAATGCCCGTCCTTTCACCCCTTTCAGATTCCTTATAAAGCAATCGGCAATTCTACTTCAATATTCACTTAAGTATTGAAATAATCGTCCAGATGTATAAGGTTGCATGCCATTATCTTATTCCGAACATTGCATAAAATCTTTTCAGCTCGAATTGCCTCCCGCTGTGCGGGATCACACATCTGATCTTTTGAATTAAGGTGTGCGCTTGCCCATGAAGGCCTCCATTTAGTGCAATGATCGGGCTATACTACCCTTGATCAAATTAGCAATTACATCACAGAAGGAGCCATTTATGAAAAAAACACTGACCATCTTAACCCTAACCGTTGTTTTAGCGATGTTTCTCGTTTCTCCGGCAATTGCCGGCTCCACCCTCGATCGGATTAAGAAAAAGGGCGAACTGGTCGTTGGCATCGCGGGAACACAGCCACCGCTGAATGCCACGTCCAAAGACGGGAAAATCCTCGGACTGGAAGGGGATCTGGCCCGATTGATGGCTGCCGGGATGGGCGTGGAAGTCAAATTTGTCAAGAAACCCTTCAACAAGTTGTTGCCGGCCCTGGAATCCGGTATGGTGGACATCATTATGTCGAGCATGACCATGACACCGAAACGCAACCTTAATGTGGCCTTCGTGGGGCCGTATTATATCTCTGGAAAGGGCATTTTAACCAAATATGAACATATCGGGAAACTTCAGAAGCAAGGCGGATTGAATAGTCCGGAGTTCAAAGTGGTCACCCTGAAGGATTCCACCAGCGAAGCGTTTGTGAAAGGCGCCGCCCCGAAAGCCACTCTGATTACTGTCGGGTCCTATAAAGATGGAGTGGACAAGCTGTTGAACGACGAGGTCGAGGCCTTGGTTGCCGACTATCCGTTTTGTGCCGTCTCAGCCTTCCGTTACCAGGACAAAGGATTAACTGCCGGAGAATCCCGGCTGACCTTCGAGCCCATTGGGATCGCCATGCCGGAAGATACGCTTCTGATTAACTGGACGACCAACTTTCTCAATGCACTTCAGGCCAGCGGTACGCTCGAAGGGCTCACGAAAAAGTGGTTTACGGACGGATCCTGGCTCAAAGATATTCAAGACTAACGTCGACCGTGACCATCGGACCGGCGACAAACGGGCGGAGCTATCCCTCCGCCCGTTTTTTCTTGCATTCGGTGACCACGCTGATTAGAATCTAAGTCATATCAAGAATCCCGGCGGAAACATCCCGGGCTATCTCGTACCGTATTTCTACTCTGTACCCCGGTTATATTTCCGTTCGCGCCATCACGTCGGCCCGTTTCTTCCGGCTATTCCGTTCAACAATAGAGCGAGGTATTATCATGAAGAAGCAGACCATCCTCCTTGGAATACTGATCATACTATTGATAAGTATCCCGGTTGGTGCTCAGGTTTATAAATGGGTGGACAAAGACGGTGTCACGCGTTACTCGGACAGCCCTCCGCCGGAGGGTGTGGAGAGCTATGAAACAGAAGAGGAAATTGCCTATGATGAAGCGGCTGACAAGGCGCGGACCGAAGATGACAGTCGGGCCGTGGAGGAATACAGCCAAATGAAAGCCAAAGAGGAGGAACTGCAAAAACAGATGGAGGAGGCCAAAGCCCAGGATGCGGACGCCGAAAAAATCGAAGCCATTAAAGCCGAACAACAAAAAGTTGAAGAGGAGCTGGCCACCAAGTCACGCCGTATTCGCGGCCGCGCCCGTCGTGATCTCAAGAACCTCAGGTACTACGAAAGCCAGCTTGCCGCCTTGCCGGACACACCCGAGAATGCCGAGAAAAGAGCGGACTTGGAAGCTAAGAAGCAGGCCGCCGTTGAACGACTCCTGCAACACAAGCGCTACTTCCAGGGTGGAGGCCGGCAGTTGGCCCAGGAATGGGAAGACCTGGAAAAGGAACTCAAAAACTATCAATGATTTGAAGAACTCCGGGAAAGTTCCCCCAATAGCGTTGGATTATACTCTTTGCGGGAATTTGGGGGTCAAACAAACCAGCCGGGATTCCTTTTGACGTCGACTCCCATCAATCCGGCGTCATGAAACATTCCGATAGCGTTGTCCCGCCACCATAACCTCCTCTGACCAGAGGGGATCGCGCATCACTTCATTCCAATGGAACTCTCTGAAACGGGTGGTCGTTTTCTATTCAGGATAACGGCGATTGCCGCTGCTGGGACGATCCGTCTTTTCGGCCTTCCATTTGAGTGCCTTGGCCAGGTCCATAATCACTTCCAATGCATCCGATTCGTTCATGCGCAGGATCTGACCGCTGGTACGGATCACCAGACAGATTTTATTTTTTGATTCGTAGTTGTTGGTCGGTTTATTGTCGTAGTAGATTTTAAATCGCTTTGTCTCCGACTGATTAAAGCGCTTATTGTCGGGTTGGTTGAAGTTGTGACTGATCACGGTCGGTCGTCTATTGGCGGGGTCCCATTTATTTGTATTATAGTTATCCATAATTTAAAATACTCCTTAACAATACGATAGGCCTATATGAATAAATGACGCTCAATAACCATTACGCTAAACATGAAATATTAAAAGGCAACGTTAAAATAAGCGCCATCTGGACCCGGTCAACCACCGGGTTCGGTATTCCCGACCGTTTTTTCACAACCAGATTCCAAAATTTCAGAATGCCTCGAGTGCGCCCGGCGCATGATGATTCCGTTCCGATGACTTGAGGTGGTCATGGAAGATCTCCAACATATGTCCCAACGGCAATCCGTTCGATGGCTCATGGAGCAATCCAAACAGGTCATTGGCTGGATTATTTTGTCGGTTTGCCTTGGGTTCGCCGGGGGGGTGCTGATCATCCTGCAGGCCGCGGTGATCTCCCGAGTGATCCATGGTGCGTTTATCGACGAACTGCCGCGAGATGCGTTTTCGGTGGATCTGCTCATCATCGTCGGTGTGGTTCTGCTGCGATCGATATGTGCCTGGTCACGGGAGGAAGCGGGTTTTCGTGCCGGCGCCGGCGTTCGGCAATCCGTGCGCAAAGGGATTATGGAACATTTGTTTATCCTTGGCCCCGGATTCACCAGCCGGCAACGGACCGGAGAACTGGCCTCGGTGGCGTTGGCCCAGGTCGAAGGGCTCCATGATTTTTTCGCCCGGTACCTGCCCCAACTTGCCATTGCCGGACTCGTCCCGGCGGCAATTCTCATTTTTGTATTTCCCATCAGCTGGGCCGCCGGCGGTTTGATGCTGCTGACCGCTCCAATGATTCCCTTATTCATGGTCCTTGTGGGGATGGGCGCTGAGAGTGTCAGCCAACGGCATTTTCAAGCCCTGACGCGCCTTGGCGCCCATTTCCTGGATGTGCTCCAGGGGATGCCAACGCTCAAAATTTTCGGTCGGAGCCGGGAGGAGGAAACGGCCATTGCGGAGACTTCCCGGGACTATCGTCGGCGGACGATGAAAGTCCTGCGGATCGCCTTTGTTTCATCTGCGGTATTGGAGTTTTTTGCTTCAATTTCCATTGCCCTTGTGGCGGTTTTTTTAGGGTTGAGCTTCCTGGGATATGTCACCTACGGCACCTATGGGCATCTGCTCACCCTGGAGCAGGGATTGTTTATTCTGCTCCTGGCTCCGGAATTTTACATGCCGCTTCGGGAGTTGGGCGCCCATTATCATGCGCGGGCCGAGGCGGTAGGCGCGGTTCGCGAAATTGTTCGGATTTTCACAATTGCCCCGTCCGTTTCGAACGCTACGCGCCCTTTGACACAGCCGGATGGTATCCACATAGGGTTTGAGAACGTTCATTTTGCTTTCGACAGCGGAAGGCGGCCCGTGCTTCACGGGACGACATTTACCATCCGGACCGGGGAGCAGGTCGCGTTAGTCGGTGCCACCGGGCAGGGAAAAACAACCATCATGAACCTGATGTTGGGATTCTTGCAGCCAGACCATGGGCGCATTCTGGTCAACGGAGACATCTTGTCGGATCATGACATCGAGAAATGGCGTCGGCATATTGCCTGGGTTGGACAGCAACCGGTTCTGTTCAGCGGAACGCTAGAAGACAACATCCGTCTCGGCCGACCCGATGCCGACAACCGGCAAATCGAATCTGCGGCGGCAGCGGCGAGAGTCCTGGAATTTACGGAACGACTGCCCCATGGACTGAACACGGTGGTGGGCGAACAGGGATACGGCCTCTCCAGGGGTCAGGCCCAGCGCGTGGCGCTGGCCCGGGCCTTTTTGAAGGATGCCCCACTGGTTCTGCTGGATGAGCCGACTGCCGGGCTGGATAGTGAAAACGAAGCCCTGGTGTTGGCAGGGATCGCAGAGCTGGTGCAGGATAAATCGGTACTTATGATTACCCACCGTCTGGCGGGCATGGCCGCTGCTGACCGGGTCATGGTGCTGGAAAAGGGTCAAATTCGGGAGAGAGGGACGTTTCCGGAACTGATGGCGTCCGATTCCATCTTGAGTCGGTTGGCCGGAAGAGATGCGTACAGGGGGAGGCATGGGCCGAGTTCCGGATGAATTCAAGCCGTTTCTGCGGCTACTGGGGCATCACTGGCGCCGAATGGCGCCGGGGACCATCAGTGGACTGGTGGCGCTCCTGTCCGCCGTGGGGCTGCTGGCGCTGTCCGGATGGTTCATTTCCGCCGCCGCCTTTGCCGGGCTGTCTGCCGTGGCAGCCCAGAATTTCAATTTTTTCTTTCCCAGTATCGGTGTGCGGATTTTTGCCTTTGCACGAACCGCTGCCCGGTACGGCGAGCGGGTCTTTTCCCATGACGCGACATTCCGAATTCTCGAATCGCTGCGCAGCTGGTTTTACAGGCATTTAGAGCCTCTGGCGCCGGCCCGACTCATGCAATTTCGCAGCGGCGACCTGTTGAACCGCATCGTCGAAGATATCGACGCTCTCGATAATCTCTACCTTCGGGTGCTCTCTCCGACGATAGTGGCCTCTTTCTTTGCAGCGCTGCTTTTCGGATTTATCTGGATCTTTAACCCTCTTATTGCTGTCATTGCGACGGGCTCATTGGCATTTGCCGGGATTACCGTGTCCATGGCGGCGCATCGTGCCGGGCGCCGATCCGGGCGACATTTGACCCATCTCCGTTCGGGCCTGCGCACCCAACTCGTGGAGTCTCTCCAGGGAATGCCTGAATTGCTTGTTTACGGCGCCCACGCCAGTCATCTCTCGGAAATCCGCCGGGTCGATGCCCAGCTGATCAGGGAACAGAAGACCATGAGCCGGATTTCCGGCCTATCCTCCGCCTGCCTGACCCTGTGTTCCGGATTGGCGGTTGTACTGGTGCTTTACATCGGGGTGGATCAAGTGCATGGCGGCACCATGAACGGAGCCATCCTGGCGCTGGTGACCCTGGCGGCATTAGCGGCCTTCGAAACGGTCTTGCCGCTGCCGATGGCCTTTCAGTACCTGGGGCGGACCCGGGAATCGGCGAAACGCCTGTTGGAAATCGTGGATTCGGCACCGGCGGTTGAGTTTCCGGTGACCGGGTCAAGGCAGCTACACCGGCCGGACCTGGTGTTCGAAGAGGTTGATTTCCGGTATACCGCTGACGGGCCGCCGGTCCTGTCTGACTTTTCTGCGATCATCCCCTATGGTTCCCGGATCGCTCTCCTGGGTCAAACCGGATCCGGTAAGTCGACACTCATTCACCTGCTGGTGAGATTCTGGGATCCTGTCCGGGGGCGAATATGCGTGGACGACCGTAACATTCGGGAGTATAGCGAAACTGATCTTCACGGCCTGTTTTCGGTGGTTTCCCAGCAGCCCCATATGTTCGGTGGCACCTTGCGTGAAAATCTGCGCCTCGCACGTCCGGATGCCTCAGACAGCGATCTCCTCGATGCGCTGGATACCGCACGGATGATCGATTTTGTGCAAGCTCTGCCGGACGGTCTGGATACCTGGATCGGTGAAGCGGGAAAAATGATTTCAGGGGGCCAGGTCCGGCGTCTGGCCATTGCGAGAGCCGTCCTTCAGGACAATCCGGTGTGGATCCTCGATGAGCCGACGGAGGGACTGGATCCGGACACCGAAAGACAGATGATGCGTCGCATTGAAACAGCTACCCTGGGCAAAACTGTGATTTTGGCCACCCACCGTCTGGTCGATATGGATCGGATGGACCGGATTTTGCTGATGGAGGGGGGTACGATTGCCGAAGACGGCACCCATGAAGAACTGATGGCGGAGCCGACACGATACGCGGCGATGTATGAACGGCTAAGAATCTAAACAATCTGATGCTGGATGCTTGTCCGCCCCTGGCGGACTGGATACTGGATGCTGGAAAATACAATTTTGGATTTTGGATTGCGGATTTTGGAAAGTGAAATTCGCTGAAAGCTGAAAGCCAATAGTGTCATTTGCCGCCTTCGGCGACGTCATTTGATTGCTTCGCAATCGTCATTTGGTATTTGGCCGCCAAACTCTTCGACGGACCTCCGGACCCGCAGGCAGATGGGCAAACGGGCCAACGGGCAGGCGGACCAACGGGCTGACGGGCCAACGGGCTGACGGGCCCACGGGCTAACCGGCCGTTAAGGCCGCAAACTTTACAGTATCCGAGGATTGATTTAGAATTTAATTCGAAACATTAATTCGATCCCCGGAGGCATACCCATGGGATCATTACACAGGCTGCTGATATTCTTTGTCGTACTCGGGTGGGCTGCCGCTGGTTCCGCAGACATTTACGTTTGGATTGACGGCGACGGGGTACGGCGGTTTTCCAATAAACCGCTTCCTATAGGGGTCACTCCGGTGGAGACGATTGAGGAACTGCCTTTCGATGCCCTAGCGGACTCGGTGCGCCGAGAAAACGATCACCTGGAGATGCAGAAGTTGTTCGAACATTGGCGCATTGAACGGCAGATCGCCGCAGAGCGGGAAGATGCCCAACGGCGCCGGGAAGCTGAGGAACTGCAGCGTCAGAAGATGAGCTATCAGTTAGAGGAAGCCAGGCGCTGGAACCGATTTTACGACTCCTACTTCGGCCCTTCGTACGTCCCCGTCTTTCCCAAACGTTGATACCATTTCACCAACCGACCTAGAATCACTTTGCATCAGATACTACATCGGTTCACCTATGCCTCATCCTCGAATAACGGTGTGCTAAGATATCGCTCGCCCGTGCTGGGCAGCACGGTGACAATCTGCTTCCCCTCATTTTCTTCCCGTCGGGCCACCTGAAGGGCCGCCCAGGTCGCCGCTCCGGAAGAAATGCCGCACAGAATCCCTTCCAGGTCGGCCATTTGCCGGGCCATGGCAAAGGCATCGTCATTGGTCACCTGGACGATCTCGTCGATGACAGACGTGTCTAGTACATCCGGTACGAATCCGGCGCCAATGCCCTGGATTTTGTGAGGACCCGGGTCGCCGCCGGACAGGACCGGAGAGTCTGTCGGTTCCACGGCCACCACTTTGAAATCAGGCTTCCGCGCTTTGATCACTTGCCCCACACCGGTAATGGTGCCGCCGGTTCCGACACCGGACACAAAGATGTCTACGTACCCTCCGGTGTCGTTCCACACCTCCTCGGCGGTTGTTTCACGATGTATCTGAGGATTGGCCGGGTTTTTAAACTGATCCGGCATAAACGCATTGGGATCTTGTTCCAGAATTTCTTCTGCCGCAGCGATCGCTCCTTTCATCCCTTTTGGGCCGGGGGTGAGCACCAGGTTGGCGCCCAGTTGTGTTAGCAGCTTTCGCCGCTCGATGCTCATGGTTTCAGGCATGGTTAAGGTCAACCGATAGCCCTTGGCGGCACATACAAATGCAAGGGCAATGCCGGTGTTCCCGCTGGTGGGTTCCACGATGAGGGTGTCCGGGCCGATCCGGCCCTCTTTTTCCGCCGCCTCAATCATGGACGCGCCGATCCTGTCTTTCACGCTGCCCAGGGGATTAAAGAACTCCATTTTGACCAGCACTTCGGCTTTGCAACCTTCCGTGATCCGGTTTAATTTCACCAGAGGGGTCCTGCCAATCGTTTCGACAGAATTTGCATAGATAGTCATGACGCCACCATTTTCTCCTTTCCAGATGAACGGGAGTCTCTTACCTACGTGTTGACGGGTTGTTGTTAGAAGCGGTTTCAGAACCCCATCTAACGCCGAATCTCTGCGTTGCTGACCTCCTCAATATGCTCACATACTCCCATGTATGCTGCGCTATCTCGTCGGCCCGCGCCTTGACCTTCGACGCGATCTGGGGTTTTGAAACCGCTTCTAGGCTCTGAAAGGAATCGCCACTATCGTCTATGATATTCGCTTCGCTGCCTGGACGTTAACCCGAACACTGCATGAAATCTTTTCAGTATCTGGCTACACGGGAGCACTATCCGAGTGTTACCGTAAATACGGATCTTTTTCTCAAGAATGCAATGTTCGGGTTACACGGCTGAATCGTTGCCGCCCTTTCGATAAACCAGGCGTGGGGGTTCGATGAGCACCTTGGTGTCGGGTGGTACCGATTCCGTGAGCCACACATTGCCGCCGATGACGGAACGCGCGCCAATGACGGTATCCCCACCTAAAATCGTAGCACCGGAATAGATGATCACATCGTCTTCGATGGTGGGGTGACGCTTCTTGCCGCGGAACATCTCTCCGGCATCTTTCGGCAGGGATAGCGCGCCCAGGGTAACGCCCTGATAGATCCGCACATTGTTGCCGATATCAGTGGTTTCGCCGATCACCACACCGGTGCCGTGGTCGATCACGAACCGTTCCCCGATGTTCGCCCCGGGATGGATGTCGATGCCGGTGGCGCTGTGGGCATGCTCGGACATAATCCTGGGCAACAGCGGCACCCCCAGCTCGGAAAGCCAGTGGGAAACGCGATATACGGTGATGGCGTACATGCCCGGATAGCTGAAAATGATCTCATCGTAGCTTTTGGCCGCGGGATCGCCTTCATAGGCCGCCCGGACATCGGCAGCGAGGATTTTCCGGATTTGGGGAACCGCTTCTAAAACCTGGAGGGCGATTTGCTGGCCCCGTTCGTCGCAATCCGAGCAAAGCTGATCATAACGGAAGCAATCATGACGGATACTGTGGGTGATCTGTTCGGCCAGCAGATCGTAGAGCACCGAAACGGTCTGGCCGACGGTGTATTGGAGATTCACCGGATCCAGCTTCTCCCGGGTATAATATCCAGGAAACAAAATCTCACGGAACTTGTTAATGATATCAACCACATAACCTTCGGATGGGATCGGCTCGTAATCGATGTGGGTAAAACACTCGCTGTCATCGCAATGGTTGATGATTTTCTCGGCGATGGCCGGCAGTTTGCTGCGCTCGGTGGTCACCGCCTCTGCGTCGAGCCTGCATTCCTCTAGTTCTTTTTTTTTGAGATCGTCCATGACAATCCCCTAGGCACCTGAAATAGTAATGTGAAAACAGCGGGATGATTATTCGTTAACGTAACGCATGTTGAGAAAATGTCAAAAACGTGGAAACGGCGTACGGACGGGGTTAACGGCCCAAAATGAAGCCCTATGGACGAGGCTTCAGGAAGTAGATAGAATCAAAAAAAAATGAATGAACATCAAAAAAATGATCTTGACTTATATCCCGGTTTTTGCGAATTAGTCTCTGTAGTCTTTTCTGACCAATTCTATCTATAATTTCCATACTGCTATAAATCCAAATTCGAGGTGCACCCGTGAAAAAATGGATCATCGGTGGGCTTCTGGTGCTGGCAGGAATCCTGATTTCATTTCCTTTGTTCAGCATATCCTATTACACCATGGTCCGAACTTCGACGCCCGATTTTTGTGCCTTATGTCATGAAATCAAGCCGGCGGTCCGTGCCTGGCGAGCGTCCACCCATACCAATAACGCTGTGGGTGTTGTCGTGGATTGCATGGATTGTCATCTGCCGGCTCCCCAGAATACATTCGATTTTTTCTTCGCCAAGACCTACCACGGTATCAAAGACGTCGCGATACACTTTCTTGTTGGTGAATACGATCGCCAGAAGGCCCGGGAGTTGGCCTATGCAACGTTTGACAATGACCAGTGCCAGAAGTGCCATCGAAACCTGTTGTATATGCCGCACAAGCGGGGGGCCATGAAGGCCCACCGATCTGTAGTGTATGCCAAACCCGGCTACGAGAAAAAGTGCGTCGACTGTCACTATGATCTGGTTCACAACGACAAACTACAAGTAATGTTTCGCCAATACCGTCAGCTGCCGTATCAGGCCAAAGGGCTACGGCTGTAGCGGCCCGGCATTCGGCATGGAAAGGAGTCGTGGAGATGATTAAAAGGCCGTTTACCTTCATTGTCGGCATTCTTGTTATCGTCCTGGTTCTGGGCATCGGGATGTCATCCATCGAGGCGCAACAAGCCAACTTTCCCAAGGTAAAAGAGTTTCGGATCGAGCGGAGCATTTCGCCGGAGGGTGTTGCCTGTATCGAATGCCATAAGGCCACCACGCCGGGCCTCTTTAGCGATTGGGCCAAGAGTCGCCATGCCAATGCCAACATCACATGTATCGATTGTCATCTGGTACAGCCCGGAGACCAGGATATCGCCAAAGGACATGAAAAATACTACAGCCGCGCGGATATGCCTTACGGCGAATCCAAATACAAAGTGCCCATCGCATCCATTGTCACTCCCAAGGACTGCTCCCGGTGCCATCCGGATGAGGTGACCCAGTACAGCCGTTCCAAGCATGCCAATACCATAGAGATCATGTGGAAGCTGGACCCCTGGCTGAACAAGGGGATGAATTCCGACAATGAGCGGAAAACCGGGTGCTTTAACTGCCATGGAACCATTATTACGATCGACAAGGATGGTAATATTGATCCGAACACATGGCCCAATGCGGGCGTCGGTCGAATCAATGTGGATGGCAGTAAGGGGAGCTGCACCAGTTGTCATACCCGGCACCGGTTCTCGGTAGCCGAAGCCCGGATGCCCGAGGCGTGCGATCAGTGCCACCTGGGCCCGGATCATCCGCAAATCGAAATTTACGAAGAATCAAAGCACGGTACGCTGTATCACGCCTTCAAGAGCGAGTACAATTTTAAGGCGGCCGGTGGTACCTGGACGCCCGGCGTGGACTACCGGGCCCCGACCTGTGCGGCCTGTCATATGTCCGGCTCCGGCAAAGTCCTGACCAGCCACGATGTGACCGAGCGGCTGTCTTGGGAAACCCAGGCACCACTAACGGTCCGACCCGAGAATTTCAAGCCGTTTCCGGCCAAGTCCGACTGGAAGACCGAGCGGGAAAAGATGAAAAACGTCTGCCGCTCGTGCCACGGCAACTCGTGGATTGATGATTTCTACGATGGGTTCGACAAGGCGGTCATAGAGTACAATGATGTATACTTCAAGCCGGCTAAGAAGATGCTGGATGATCTCTATGCCAAGGGCCTGCTGGACAAGACCAAGTTCTTCGACGAGCACCTGGAAGTACAATACTACGAGCTGTGGCACCACGAGGGGCGAAGAGCCAGAATGGGTGCCATGATGATGGCACCGGACTACGCCTGGTGGCACGGGTTCTACGAGTGCAAACTCCGATTCAACGAGTTCATGGAAGAGGCTCGACACCTCATAGAAACCGGCGAGAAAGCCTATATCTATAAGGACTTTCCCAATGCCACCGGGGACACCACCCGGCCCAAGATGTTGTTTCCCAAATAAGGTGAACCCTCTAGTCGTATAGATTGCCTCCGTAAAAAAACCCGCTGCATCCATGATGCAGCGGGTTTTTTGTTTCTTTATTGAAATTTTCGAGAAATTATTGGTTTATCTACTTTACTTACCGATGATTCCTTTCGCCATAAATCCGTGTCAAGAAAAACCGGACCACAGCCTACTCGGTGTCGGGATCGCTATCGGTATCGGAATCGAATCAAAGAGGCCATCTTCCCGGTCGATACCGATACCGAACCCCATACCGATTCCGAGGTCTCCGATACATTTAGGGTAGTAGAACCCTGCCAACAAGGAGAAAATTCTGACATGTGCTCTAATATGTTATAAATTCATAACTGGCGGATTTGTATCCCACGACCTTCTGAATATGAAAGATCAAAATTCGGCTTTCATAGTGTTCGACGAGCTGTTTCAAACCCCGCTTGGCTTCCTGAAACTTTTTGGTCTGCAGGTTGCTGATCAATGTGGTGGAGTCGATATCCACGGCCCGGCCCTCGCACACGATCCTCGGGCCGTCGCCGATGAGTACCTCCCATTCCCGTGCAATATGAAGGCCCATCGTTTCTGTGGTGGGATAGAATGTCCCGGTCACGTACTCCTGATACGCTTTGTCTTTTCCACTGACGATATCCCACATCTGTGAAAATTTAACGGTATTTTTTTTGACTTCCTTGGAGTAGTCTTCCTTCGTCCCGGTGCTGACGAGCACTTTTGTTTTGTAGCCGTGGATGTAATTTTGAAGATCAGCGTTCAATTCCTTGTATTTCGAATCTCGAAGACCTTTCTCAAGCTGATCCAGATCATTGCTGACACCTTCCAGGATAATTTCACCGGCCCCGCCGATCAGCACTGTCCACCCGGCGACCACATGAATGCCCAGGCTGTTCATTCCCGGAATATACTTCCGGATGACGAACTTTTTGTATTCGTCTACTTTGTACCGATCGACGGTCCAATACTGATTGAATTTAACCGGCATGGCTCGCTTCTCCTTTCAATTGATGCAAGTCATTTCTGCTTCGTTCGTCGTTGGACCCCAAAGGGTAGACATAAATCATACTAAGACAGGGGCCGATAATACAAGGAAAAACTTTCTTTCAAGACATCTTCTGCAGTCTTTCGCACAACCCCGTCTTCATCCAGCAACGTTTCCTTCAAGGGGTCGATGGCCCGCTGGTCGCCGATCTTTCCCAGGGCTTCCGCCGCGGTCTTCTGGACATTCCAGTTTTCATCCCGCAGGGCCTTGATCAGGGGATCCACGGCCCTTTCATCCCCGATCATACCGAGAGCGATTGCCGCCCCCCACCGGACAATGAGGTCGTCATCCTCCAAGGCCTCGATCAACGGATCGACAGCTCGTGTATCCCCGATCCAGCCGAGAGCCAGCATCGCTCCATAGCGGGGATAATCGTGTTCGAGATCTGAATAGAGGCTGAGCTCGGAATACGCCATCGCTTTTATCAACGGATCGACAGCTCTCTCATCTCCGATCTTTCCCAACGACTCCGCTGCCGCTTTCCGAACACTCCAGTCCTCATCTTTATTGTTCAATGTTGCAATCAATGGGGCGATCGCCCTGGGCGCTTTAATCTCCACCAATGCCTCTGCCGCCTTCCAGCGAACGTACGGCTTTTTGTCTGCGAGGCGGTCAATTAACAGGTCGGTGGCGCGGTTATCACCAATCCGCCCGAGAGCCTCTGCCGCTTCCCACCGGGCATACTTGGACCGACTCTCTTTCAAGATCCGCATCAGTTCATCCACGTCATCCCGCTTGGCCGATTGAAACGTTTTGAACAGATCAACGAACCTGAATATTTCGACAAATTCAGCAAATAATGACATGTTTCGACCTGCTTTACTCTGAGATCCTGACCGTCTGGCTGTAAATTTCCAGCCCGCTCTTGAAATCGGTAACGACCAGCCTTCCGACCCTTCCCGCCTTGAGTGTAATCGTCTTTTCCAATGTTGCCGTTTCTCCGGGTTCCAGTTTCGACACCCTGCCCTGCTCGATCTCCTCCCCGACCATCACCAGAGAGCCGGCCCGTTCAATGGCCCCGGGGTTCGATAGATCTGGAATCCACATGCAGCGGGTGTTCGCAAACCGTACCGGATCCCCATCCCGGTGGTCGATGATCAGGTTGCCCTGACCGGCGGAGGCTCGGGTGATTTCCAGAACCGGTTCCGGTATCATCGGCCGCCCTGCAGATACAAGGATGATGAACCCGGCGATGACAATCGCCCAGAAGAGAATACCGGCCGCCGGCCGCCAGTCAATGATCGGAATATGTTTGTCTGTCTCTTCCATCTTTTAATTTGCCTGTTCCGGGTGTTCCGATCCTTTCCGCCCGGCAGGAGTCAACCATTCCTGCCGGGCCTGAATTAGATCCCTTTCATCAGAATCGCCGCCAACAGGCTGAATATCACCACGATAATGGTGACCCCGGCGCCGATTCCCGAAGGGGTCATCTTCAATGCAATGCCCGGATTACGGACCGCCGTAATCGCAACATCGGCGACCTTTAACATGCTCCTGTCAAGAAATGCGCCGAAGGCCATCAAGGGGCCCCGGCAGAACGACACCAGGGCGTAACCGGGCACGCGTCCGAGCCAATCCGAATCGAGGGTATAAGTGGGGGTACCTCGAATCAATGTTCTGAAATACCAGGCCGCCAGGAACGTGAACACAAACATTTGAGAAATCGAGAACACCCGGGTGATGGTGTACGGGACAAAATCGACCGGATATGGGAGCATTTCATAAAACGGGTAATAGGGGTATACGCCCATATACACGCAAAGGAACGCCGGGATGGTCATGCCGATTAACATGTTGATTGGCGTATTCTCGGGCTTGTCTTTCAGTTTGACCCGGATATCCGCCGGCGGCTCGTCTCTTCCCTGGAACCATAGATTATAAGGTAGTTTGACCGCCGTATGCAGAAAGGTCCCCACCGTGGCTCCTTCCAGGAGCAGATAGACGATGGGTTGATGGATCAATTCAGCGGCTTCGATGGTCATGCTTTTGCTCACGAATCCATTGAAATACGGCATCCCCGAAATCGAAAAACCACCAATCAAGTAGAGCCAGAAGGAAATGCGCATGTATTTGTACAGTCCGCCCGTGTTGGTGAACTTACACGTACCGGTGACAGACAACACGGTGCTGGCGCCCATGAGAAGAAGGCAGCTGTAGATGATGTGGGAGATAATGTGAGAAACACAACCGAGTATGCCAAGGTAGGTACCGATTCCAACACCGCATATCATGTACCCATCCTGTGAAATGATGTGATAGCCGCACAGCCTCCTGGCGTCGTTCTCCAGTACGGCCAGGAAAAGGGCGACAACGGCCGTCACCACCCCCAGCCACATCAGCAGCTCCACGCCTGGAAAACACCGGACCAGTCCGTATATCCCGGTCTTGGTACTGAATGCGGTCACATATAATACGCTGGTCACGCCTCCTGTGGAATAGGCATCGGGCAACCAGGAATGGACCGGAAACGATCCCGCATCGATCAGAAATCCGATCATCATGAAGTAGTAGGCCAGATACGGCCAGCCCCATCCCCAGGGCATTAAATCCAGATCGATGGAACCGGTCGTTTGCACGTGTATGATACTGCCGGCCAGCAGAAATCCGCCGGCCACGACGTGCCAGATAAAGTATCTGAATCCAGACGCCTTTGACGTCTTGGTCCCCCGGAACCAGATCAGGAAGACCGCGGACCAGGTCGCGATCTCCACAAAGAAAATATAGGTAAATAGGTCACGGGCAAAAATTGCCGACACCGAACTTCCAATATGGATCAGCGCACTGACGTGCTCCCAGTCGTTCTTCTCCCGGAGGGCGAAAATGAGCATGGCAATGCCGATCACCACGTATACATAAGCAAAGATCATGCTCATCTTGTCGATCCGCCCCAACTCGAGCGTATAGTCCAGGAACGGAATGCGCCATTTATGCAGGGCCCCGGGAAAGGCGGGAATGGCCCCGAAGAATCCCATCGAGGTGAGGAGCAGGATGACAAGTCCTGCTGACGGGAGAAGAATCAGGTAGACCTGCTTGACCTTTCTGTTGCCAAGAAACGGCAACAGAAACGCACCCAGCATGATCAACACCCCGGGATGTATCCACTCACCCATCTGAGCTACTGCCTCCGGCGTTTTTCATAATAATCCACAGGCTTGACAAGCCATAATCCCAGCAGTTTGGCCCCTAAAATCAGAATGGAACAGAATACAAATCCACAGATGGCAAAAAAGGCCGGTATATACTGGAACGCGAAGTGGTAGTGAAGCTTGTCGAAGTAGAGCAGCAGGAATCCGATGACGAGACTCCCGCCGACACCAAAAATATAGTAGAGCTTCATGAGTAGCTCTTTGGTTATTTTCATTCTCACACCCCTCCGAAGAGATTGTTTACGGCCGTCTGCGCCAGGTCGAAAATGTGAAACATGTTCGGGAACAGGCAAAACAAAACAGAGAAAATGCCGGTGATGCCAAGGGGCACTACCATGAACAGATATAACGGTCGTCCGGTCTCCTTAACCCCGGCGTCCTTGGGTCTTTCAAAAAATGCCGTCCTGACCACGGGGAAAAAATAGACGAGATCGAGAATGGAAGCCGTGATGGCAACAAACAGGAACGCCATCTGATCCGCCTCTATGGTTCCCAGGCAAAAATACCATTTGCTGATAAATCCGGCCAACGGCGGAATGCTGCACATGCCGAATGCGGCCACGGTGAAGGCCATCAGGGTGATGGGCATAACTCTGCCGACCCCGGCCATCTGGCTGATCTGCTTCTTCCCGGTGACGACCATGATGGCGCCGGCACACAGAAAGAGCGTGATTTTCATAAACCCATGGTAGGCGATATGGATCATGGCCCCGATGGCGGCCATGGGACTCAAAATGGCCGCGCCGAGAATAATAAAAGAGAGCTGGTTGATGGTGGAATAGGCGAGCAGCCGTTTGAGGTTATCCTGTCCGATGGCATAGAGGTTGGCGACGATAATGGTAAAAGAGGCGACGCAGGCCAGCGTGATGCCGAGACTCAGTTCATGCATCAGTTCGGTCCCATACAGGTAGTACACGATCCGGATGATGCCGAACACACCGGCCTTTACAACGGCGACGGCGTGCAGCAATGCACTGACCGGTGTCGGGGCGACCATTGCGGTGGGGAGCCACGAGTGAACCGGCATCCAGGCCGCCTTGACGAATCCCAGCATAAAGCAAAAGAATGCAATCTGCAGCGTGAGCCTGGAGGTCCCATCGAGGGCCGGTTTTAATATTCCGTTGGGCGTAAAATCGGTCGTTCCGACGGCATAATAGGTCGTCAATATGCCAAACAGAAAGAAGACCCCTCCGGTGAGCAGATAGGCCAGGTATTTATGGCCGCCATGGATGGCCTCCGGCGTCTCATCATGGGCGACCAGGGGATAAGTGGACAGGGTCAATATCTCATAGAATATGAACATCGTAACCAGATTGGCCGAAAGCGCGATCCCGATGGCACCCAGCAGGGCAAGAGCGAAACAGAAGAAAAACCGTGTCTGGGCGTGCTCGTCCAGCGATCGCATGTAGCCGATGGAATAGAGGGACACCAGTATCCACAGAAACGATGAGGTGGTGGCGAAGATCAGGCCAAAGGCGTCTACGTGAAGTGCGAAGTCAATTCCCGGAAAAAGATTGAACCATTTGAATGTTATGGATCCCTGCTGCAGAACAACCGGCGTCATCGATAGGACAGTCAGGAAAAGTAATGTACTGCCGATCAGTATCCAGCTTTCCCTGACGTTGGGACGACTCCCGAACAGTAAAATGAGACACGCCACTGCGCCCGGCCAGAAAATGGCCAGCAAGGGCCGGTATTCAATTGAAAGTAATTCCATCATCGTTGGTGCTCTTATGCGTTATGCATCAAGGCATCCCCTACTGATATGAACAGAATTCCGGTTCAGAACCCAGCGGGAACGGTATATCGAATGACTTCGTCTACAATGACCTGATTGAAAACACCCACCAGAACAATCACAACAGCGAGAACCGAGACGGGGATCAGCATACTCAGTGGCGCCTCGCCCCCGGACGGATTGCTGGAAGATCCGGAGTGGTCCGGCTGGGCATGGTGCGCGTGGGTATACAGGCCTTTATCGAATACCCGAAAAAACAGGGCGACATTAATCAGGGTACACACGAGAAGGGCGGCCACAAAACCCCATTGATTGGCCGCTATGCCCCCCAGGAGCAAGTACCATTTGCTGAAGAATCCGCACGTCGGCGGGACTCCGATCACCGCCAGGGCCCCAACGGTGAAAACGGCGGCGGTGATCGGCATTGATCTGAACATGCCCTTAAAATCGGCAATACGGTGTCCCCCGGTTCGGTACATGACCTGCCCGGCAACCAGAAAAAGGCAGGCCACCATCATGGCATCGTTGAGGATGTGGAACACGGCGCCTTTGAATGCGATGGTGTTTGCCACGCCGATTCCCCCGATGATATAGCCGATCTCTGCGACGATGATATAGGACAACATGCGTTTGAAGTCGCTCTGGGACAGCGCCATCACGGCACCAAAGAGTATGGCCAGGGTCCCCAGCCAGACCATGACATCGGTGACCCGTATCAAGGATACCGAAAACTCAAGTTGAAACACGGTGAACATCACCCGGATCAGGGCGTACGCCATCACTTTGGTCATCAGGGGCGCTACCACCGCACTGACCGCCGACGGGGCGTAGGTATAGGCATCCGGCAGCCATCCATGCATTGGGAACAGCGCTACCTTGATTCCCAATCCGGTCATGATGAAAGCAAACCCGATCAGTATCGTTTTGGATGGATACAGTTCGGGAAGTAATTGCGCCAGATCCGCCATATTCAACGATCCGGTAGCGATGTAGAGACAGCCGACACCCAACAGGTAGAAACTGGCACCGATGGTGCCGATGAGCGTATAGCGAAAGGCGGCATACAGGGATTTTTCTTCTCCCATGGCGATGAGCGCATACCCGGATAATGACGCGACCTCCAGAAGCACAAACAGGTTAAACAGATCGGCCGTGATGCAAATTCCAAGAAGCCCGGTGATCAGCAACAGGAACAGGCTCCAGAAAAGGGCCGACTTTCCGTGCAGTTCACGATCGACATTCATTTTGGAATGGGCCGCCGTCAACAGGCTCAGCAGTGAAATGAGTACCAGCATCATAGCATTGAGATGATCGATCCGGTATTCGATCCCCCAGGGCGGCTCCCACCCCCCCAGCCAATAGTGGATCGGGCCGTCTGAGATCACGGCGGCCAGAATCCATACCGCCGTTGTGCCGCATCCGGCCAATGCAACCATCACCAGAACGTACCCGGCCCGCTTCACCCACCACCCGGAGAAAAAGACAAAAAAGGCCGTCACCAGGGGCAGGATAACAATTATGGCTGGCAGATTCTGACTCATGATCCTCTATTGCCGAGTTACTCGCTGAACAATTGTTGCATTTCCGGATGGTTCATGATCGCCTGCCGGAACTGTTCCGTCCGGTAGTCGAGGCGTTTTTTAATAATGACCATCAACCGCTGGTACAGGATCAGCCCCATCGCGGGGTTTTGTTCCATCATCCGGTTTATCTTCTCCCGCTTGAAGGACAGCACCTCGGAGGGTTCTACACAGACGGCATCCACGGTGTAGGTCCCGTCCTCGACCATGGCCGACCATCCAAAAGAATATCCGGGTTTGATGGATCCGACGATGGCCGTCACATCCTCTGAAATCTTCTGCTCCAGGAGGATCAACCCCGATCGCATCATGTAAAAACGATCGGCCCATTGATTTTGTCTGAACAGCACCTCTTCTCGGTCGAACTTCAGGATGTCGATGATCGTTGTCAGCTGATCGAGCATCTCGTCCGACAGATAGGTGAGCATGACAATCTGTTTTAAATCATCCCGTTGGACCATGGCGTCGTTCTCCAGTCATTCCGGCTCCTGCCTGCGCAGGGACAGGCTTCGTAGGCTGTGTCGTAATTCGCTCTGCCGAACAGATATGAACTTCTTTATGTCATTCCTGCGGAGCAGACTGTGTCATAATTATGTACCAATTACTACTGAATAACCGTATCGATAGGTGATATATAGGTTGTAAAATCAAGGAGAACGATATGGCATTCCGATACGGCCAAGACCGAAAGCAATTGGCCCT
>Ga0209780_1000153_pt1 | contig 32507 bp, 26 predicted proteins | sample WorMetexBAHAMAS2_FD_187384 | JGI IMG/M metagenome (GOLD analysis project Ga0209780, IMG submission 187384) | Marine gutless worms symbiont microbial communities from Max Planck institute for Marine Microbiology, Germany - Inanidrilus exumae... | ecosystem: Host-associated > Annelida > Digestive...
GTCCGATTTGGGCGGAAGAAGACTAGACAGAATGTGATTGTCATTAGTAAGTATGCGCTGGAAGAGTTTGTCATCTGCTCCATCAACGAGTTGAGTAAGATCTGCGTTGCTCACTTTACGTTTCATCATTCATAAGTTGTTTTCATATACTTAATATGTCATGGTTTATTATTAATCAAATGCATTCAACTATCTAATCACTTTGGTTTCTGTCTGTGTGTCTGTCTACAGATCGGTTGTCGAACGATTACGTCCGCAATTCTTTACTGATTTTCACCAAATTTTGCATGCCGCTTGAAAATGGGTTGTTTCGAAGGCTATTGTTTCTGAGACTATCCGGAAGTAGATTACCGAGTTTTGAGGTGTGCAAAATGCCCATTTTTCGGTTTCGCTATTTTGGTGGACATATTTTCCCACAGATCGTCACAAAAACCCGAACTGAGATATAACTAATCAGCATTGACTTTGTATTCGTTAGTTAACGAAACCACAAACAGAATTTGGATTTTAGAGAGGTGCAAATTTCGTTTTGGTATCGATTTTATCCGGTCTAGAACGATTACGTACGCAATTCTTTACCATTTTCCATAAAACTTTACATACGGCTCAGAAATGTGGTCGGCTAGATGCCTGTTGTTTCTGAGACAAGCTGGAAGTAGACATACAATTTTAGAGGTGTGCAAATTCCAATTTTGGCAGTTTCCCAATTGCGCTTTATCTTGAGTGTTAATGAAACTGGAAATAGTTATTGATTTTAGAGATGTGCAAAATCTGATTTTGCAGTTTTGCGGTGGACATATTTTCCCACGCATCGTCACGAAAATTTGACCTAAGTTAAAACTAATCAACATTGACTTTGTACGGTGGTCAAAGAAACCATAAATATAATTTGGATTTTTGAGAGGTGCAAATTTCGTTTTCGGTTTCATCCATTCTTAAACGATTACGCATGCAATTCTTTACCTGATATCACAAAATTTTGCATGCTGCTTAAAAAATGTTTTTGTGGAGTCATGGCTGCTTTTCAGTTTTTTAAAAACCACATTTTGCACCTCTCTAAAGCTCGAATTTATTTCTGGTTGTGTTGAAATAAATTCGAATTTCAGAGAGGCGCAAATTCCGGTTTTGGTTTCCATTTCATTCGTCCGTGAGCTATTATGAATGCTCGTTCGAGGTTGCATTTGATATACCCAAGTTTGACAGAATAAAAATAGAGCTTGTTGTTTAACAATATTTGATGGTCGTTCATTGTATGGGTATCGTTGTTTGTGACAGTTATGCGATGTTGTCCTTGTTTTGCCCGGACCACGGCGGATACCCGCACACCGAATTGTGCTCAGCTCTGCATCTGATTATTTTTCCGCAATGTTCACAAGTGATGTTCTGGAAGCAACTCAGAATGAAGTGAACATGAAAGATGTGGACCCTGACGCAATGACGGCACTTGTCAAGTACATGTATGATGGTGGGTTAGAAATTAGAATGTCTTTATATGTAACAGTAATAGTCTACTGTGCAGTCCGTGCTGCAAACTTGGCATGCATCTATTGGAAATGGGTATTGTTTATCAGCTGAATTACGTTTAATTCAGTTATATTTGTAATACTATTTAAACACAGTATGAATGCATAAGTGCATCAGTGATGGCCTTCAGGTTGGATGGGAGAGGATGCTTAAACGAACATCAACCCCCTATACCAGGCAATTACCGTAAAAATTCGATTACAATACGCACACTTGTATAATACACACCCCCAACTTCGAGGGGAAAATCGTGGGAAAACTTTAGTTTAGCTATATAATGCGCACCTGTTCTACGCAACCCGGTACAAAGTTGTTTCCTGACGCAAATTGCTTTACTTGGAGACAAAGTAGTAACCACGCACATCTTGGCACGGCATAGGCAAGGCACTAACGGTGCATGCAACGAAAGCACCTGGATGTTTAGACGGACTAAACTGGGCCACATTCCAAGGCTTCCAAGCAGCCGTGGGCGTGCGACAATCGTTAGCTAATTACCATCCATTCAGGCGCCCGCCAGAACCGATTGTGCAACGCAACGCCGTCGCCCGCGGGAGATTACTTAAGCAGAGTGATTAGGTGCAGTCGTCCGCCCCCGCTGTGTCTAGAAGAGAGCGTACTCTGGCCGAGGGGTGAAAGGCAGCAGACGCAATACCCGAGCCGTGGCAGTTTATCCACTAGACAAACAACGTGCCGTTCTGTGTCAGACTCAGCAGCCATGTCATCTGTGGGAGGGGTACTGATAGCAGTGACAAGTCTCGCGGCAGACAGCCGTGAGAATCAAGACCGCCTCAGCACGGCCGTTGCCGTGGTCTCACTATAAACGTACCTAGAACATCAGGTGGTTTTAGCGGCAGTTGTAACTTGACTTCTGCACACTCTCAGCCATAAATGACAGCAGCAAGTGCACAAGTGCTATCACTGGACCTTCTTTACTACCAGTTGACAGGCTTATTAGTTTACGTTTATAATACGCACCACCTCTTTGAGAGGGTTAAAATTGTGCGTATTGTAATCAAATTTTTACAGTACTGGCACTATGCACGACTGAATGGTCTGTGGAATGCATTGGCCGTGTTGGAATGTGACACTAATTACTCTCTGCCTGTTGCTGTCTCTTGTGCTGACGCTGACAGCACTGAGCGGCGAGCACAACCATTGCTGATGACACGCGTTATTAGAGTAATGCGGAATATTGATTTGTTTGAGAAGGAATTATCGTTATATGGATACAGTGCGATACGTCTTCACTCTTCAATATCACGATATTCGATACAATGCGATGTATCATGCCATCACTACAACTTATTGTTTCCTCTGAATTAATTCGATGCGGTCGCCTGTCTCAGCACTTGCTGAGCTCTCGTTGAGATATGCAAGCAGACAGACAAAGACAGACACTGGTCACAATACTTTGCATCCCTACCGGAATGAAGTAACAAAAGTTTTCCACCTATTCTAGCTCATTACTAACATCCAGTTCATCATTGTTACTTGTAATATGATGTTATGACAACCATGTGCTTAATGGGATAAAAATTGTTGTTATTGAAGTGTGTACTCTGCTGTGAACCAGTTAAGTAACAAGAACAACTGTGTAATGTTATCAGGTGATGTAAAGAAAAATAATGACTAGATAGTACTTGATTGGCCCTAGTTAGCAGGTTGTTGGATGGTGCTATCTGTCCAGTAATATGCACATACCTGCCGACTTAAGCTAAAAACAGTTTATTTTGTTGAGTTGTTATCCAACCACACCCGATAAATGTTTGAGCAATATCACAACATTGTATCGGTGTTATTTGGATTTCACAGAAATTTTGCCAGTGATTGTGTTTATGGTACAGAGGCTGTGTAGTTAACACCACTGAGAGCTGTAGTGTTTTTTCCCTAATACCAATGCACTCGTTACCTTTACCAGAAACATGTCGACAGTAAAACTTTGCGATAACAAAATCCTCCAATGCTGAGTGTTGGTTCCAGCTGACACAAGTTGAACATATACTGACCATAAAACGTTGTTGTTGTTGTTCACCAGTGATTGTGTTGATATCATGGTAGGTGGTCACCGTTGGTGGCGTGGCACATAAGTAGAACGTCGGTCTTTGGCCGGCGAACTTTCGCTTTTCTGCTCTCGACCTGCAGCTGATGGGTGACCACTAATGTAGGTAAACCATCCGCTACAGGTCAGCCAACTAGGCCAACGCAGCCTTTCATCCTTTCGAGGTAGATAAATTGAGTAGTAAGCAGTAATCAGATGTTTGTTTCCTCGCACGGGTGGCGACTTCTGGTGAATGCTTACGGGGTGTGGTTGATTGGAGCGGTGGTGTGTTTGCTAGCTGCATAACGTGGGTCAAATTGTACGTTAACGTGTGCAATTGGATGGCCGCAGTTTGCGCTGCAGCACCACTGGCTCTTGCCAATCAACTGCCACTTCCGAGATTATAAAGTGCGCTGGTCCGGTAATCGCGTAAGCTGCGCTATATGAGAATCCGACCTTTACGTTACCTTTATTACAGATTTTTAGAAGTTTTACGGATGCACGCGTGTTCCAGGTTGGCATAGTGATGCAGTGGGTTGGGATCGGACTTACGCAGACAGACAGACACGTGGGCGACCCCTACAGCCAGCAACAGGTCACAGGTTTGATTTACTATCACGAGTTCAATCTGTGCCCAGTATGGGCACAGCTGCATAACAACTCTGGGCAAGTTGTTTGCATCTTTGTGCCCCTGTCACAAGTCAGTATAATTTGGTACTAGTCAGTGGTTGGTGATGCTTTATAGGTGTGCCATTATTAGTCTGGCCGTGTGTCAACAACAGAAGTATGGTCCAGCCACCTGCGGGCTCAAGGGAAATTAGCACCTGCCTATGCTCCACTAGGTGTATCTTTCACCTATGTTTCAGGTAAGCTGGAGATAAAAGAAGATACTGTGGAGAACCTGTTGTCGACAGCTTGTCTTCTGCAGTTAGATACTGTCATTTCGGCTTGCTGCTCTTTCCTCAGCAAACAGCTGCATCCATCAAACTGTCTAGGAATTCGGCAGTTTGCTGATACACAGGGATGCTCTCAGCTGTACCAGGAGGCTAATGACTATGTTGTGGTGAGCAGAGATTCGGTCTGCTGTTGCTGATGAAAATTTTTCTTTGTAGCAGAGCTAATTGGTCTGTGAGTGCTCTGTGATTTTAATAAACTCGGTAAAATAGCTATGTACTTGTTTGTGTTACACTGTGATGGTGTTGTTTTTGCTAAGTTAAGTGTTGGCTCTGCGCACTTTTGTTCATCTCAGCATATCTGTATCAAGGGCACATTACTTTACTTGCTGGTTTTGAATTGCATGTAGGCCTGCGTGAAGATATATTAATTGATCTCCTTTCTAGGGATGTGACGGAGCCAGCCAAAATCCGCATCCGTCTGATGCGGATTTTATGTGCAAAATTTGTCGGATGCGGATTTGTCGCACAATGAAAATTAATACCAGCTATTGTAACTACTGCGATTCAATTTAGTCTTGGTTGCTTAAAATTAAACTGTTACAAACAAACTAGCAGTGAATAATTAACATTATTGTGATTGTATTCTAAAAAGTAAAGAAAACACAACAACAGATCTCTCCGTCAATCAACAATAATTGTAGAGTTGGACCGAAACAAAAATTTCGAATCCATCGTGATCGGATTTTAAGTATCTGATGGATTTCGGATTTTGGAAAAATTGTCTGATTCCATCTGATGTGGATTCGGAGTCCGTCACATCCCTACTCCTTTCATGAATTGATTGAAGGATTGATCTGCATTTGTTTATATCTTAGACATCATTAGCTGTTATTTTTTCATCATAATGTATCACTGTAGTGAGTATTGTTTTGTCTTGACGACAAGCCAAGTCAGTGGAGAATGGCATGATTTAGGGATGTGAGTACTCCATAATTTGTGAACTGATTAACATAGAATTTGGCAGTGGTGATTGCGTCGGCAATACCACTTTACTGTGATTGTAATAAACTCGGTAAAATAGCTGTGTACGTGTTTTGTGTTACTTTCAGGAGCACTTTGTAGACGTCATGCACAACCAGGAGTTTGTTGCAATGCCAGCGAACGAAGTTGCCAGGCTGCTTGCAAATGACAGTCTGAATGTGATGAACGAGGAGATGGTTTTTCATGCCCTTGTCTTGTGGGCCAAGCATGACATGGCTGCAAGAAAGAAACACCTTTCCAAGTTGTTGGTCCATATCAAGTTGCCACTTTTATCTCCTCAGGTGTGCTACAGTTTGTCCGTGTTTGTTATTTACGTGCATTGTCATGGCATGCCATATTGATTTACCGAAATGACCCATTTTGTGTTGGGTTGGACGTAAAACCTTAACTCTATCAGTCAGGTGTGTGAGTGAATGTCTGGACATTGTGGACAATAACATTTGAACTAAATTACCTTTGACTAGACACTTGGCATCCTCATTCGCCTTGACACTATCTAGGTCACGTTCAAGGTCACAGGAGGACCGTGACTGAAAAGAAGACCTGAATTGGAAACTGAAATAAGTAACAGCCAGGTGAAAATTTTCGATATCCAACAGCCCACTTGCATTAACACGGCTAAAAAATCTTGCTTGGATGGTCGGTGCAACCTCATGTGAGGGTTTTCTGGTCTTTGGCTTGGTGAGTGACTTTGAGTTCCATTCAGCATTTTGACACTATTGGCCGGGTGTGAGGAAGAGCGCATTCTGCTTCTAAAAGTCCGAGTTAGTTATACTCGAAGATCTTTTGGAACAGGGAGCCAGCAATTAGCTAACCAAAGTTTACTGTAAAATGGCTCTTCACATGATGTTTATGCTTGTGTTTTTTTTTGTGTTTGCATTGTTTTCTAATTGGTACATTGATTAAAACCACATAGCTTTTGCAGCATGTGGGGGTAATTATACAGTCGAATACAAATGGAGATATTAGCTGCTGCTGCTGCTGCATACTATATGCTGTGCAATAGTAACAGTAACTTACTTTGTCACTAGTTCCTCCTGTCCCTTGTGACACACTGGGCGTCCAGTTTATTCAGCCATTGCCAAATTTTTTAGATCAATCAACTGTTTTGTACCATTTTCATCTGCCACAACTCCTGACATTCCGATTTTTTACCGTTATTCATTATAGATAGTTATTGTGAGCATGCTCGATCAATGCAGTTTTCAGCTTTAAGTGTGTATTTTTTTCGTTATGTCATGATATGATGGACTTGCAGTTTCTTGCCGATCACGTTGAAAACAATGTACTATTTAAACACGACGTGGATTGTCAAGAGCTGATCATGGAGGCACTGAAGTACCACCTATTACCTGAACGTCGTCTGACAATGCAGAGCTGTCGTACTAAACCACGCAAATCAACTGTTGGTGTTCTTTATGCTGTTGGAGGAATGGACTGTACAAAAGGTAATGCTGTTTTGAAGACTAAATGTGTAAAAAAAAGTGTCATATTAAGTACTTTATCAGCAAACACTAGCACAGTCTTATAAGTCTGTCGTAATAGATGTGTATTAATGTATACAACAAACTTGATGTCTTCTTACAAATTTTTTTAAAACACATTAAAATTCACATACGTGACACATTACCAGTTCAGTACATCAGTTTAATTTATAAATTACCAAGTACCAACATCCGTACGATAAACCGTTTATATTTGCCTGTAAACCATTTACACCTTTTGTTAGCAACATTATTGTTACAATCAACAACTTGATACAAACTGATTGTTCGTTGTTGCTGTGCAGGGGCAATAAGCATAGAGAAATACGAACTACGTAAGGACGGTTGGTCACAGGTCGCCAACATGAATGGACGGCGTCTGCAGTTTGGCATTGGTGTCATTGATGGTCTTCTCTTTGTTGTTGGTGGTCGTGATGGTCTCAAGACTCTTAATACTGTTGAGTGTTTCGACCCTAAGAAGAAACAGTGGACAATGATGACACCCATGGGCACTCATCGTCATGGACTTGGTTAGTCACTAAACTCTGTGATTTTTGCGGTATTAGACGTGTAGTTTGGCTTCTAACACCATGATTTAAACTGCTAAGTTTTTACATTTATACTTGCCTTTGTTATTATTCACCAGGCGAATATTGGAAATATTCTATGGAGCAAAAGAATGGTGTTGACGCGTTCGGCTATAACTCTGCCGAAAGTGAACCGATTTGAATGAGATCTGGAACAATGTGAGCCAAATGTTGGGGGCTGGCCCTGGCAGATTTTGGGCGTGATCTGCACAGTAGCGACAGTTTGAGAGGCAGCCGAAATTTTTTTTGTCATGCGAATAACGCACGATTTTACCAATTTCCCATCAGACAGATTTGATGACATTTGAATACAACAGTGTCGATCGGTGTCGCTGTGTAAATTTTTGGAACAAAATTTTGAAAATTTGACGTTAAGGGCCGTTGTTCCAAAAAAACTCACAAACTTCCCAGATCTTGCGACTTCAGGCCGTCATAAATCCACAATGATTACAGATCGCCGGAAATTCACGGCCAAACTGACCCTCTATGGGATGTCTACTTTCCATTTTTATTGTTAGAATTAATTCACAATCTTAACCCTGGTCTGTACACTCCGTACAAGCGGCCTCCAAAATTTTTGCGACGTCCGTAACTCTGTTGCTATCGTATCGTACTTCTTAACACATGACATCAGTGAGTCACATGCAGCCAATCACCATCGACTATTGAGTCATGTGACACTGTACCTCATCAAATGCAGTAAGTAAAACAGCTTATTTCACATGTGCAGACGCTGAAAAAACTCAAATAATAAAACACTTTTGTCGATACAGGTGGTGAACTCATATGAATGGAAGGCAGGCATAGTGTATTTGCAGGTAAAACTGTGATCCATGCCTGAGTGCTTTGAGATACACATAGCATATAAATGTCACTATATAAATACTCTTACTTTCCTTTCCTTTACTATGTAGGTAGATGCCGCCTATTGTGAACGAACAAGTAGCATGGTCTGTCGGTCTGAAACCTAGTGAGCCCTGCAGAAAATTAGGAAGTGATCAAGAGGACTCGGGTGGACCCAGGGAAAACCCATTACATATAGTGGACCGCTTTGGGCGAATACTGTATTGTGTTCGTTCAATACAATACAGCCTTCTGTTTCTTTTGTATTTGAATTTATCAGGTATACCACATAACCTTGTGTAAATTTTGACCTCTGCCACTTTAGCATTGTTGCATTTTAGCACTGCATATTGCTATTGCACTGCAGTGCATATGTGTAACACATTAACAGAACTGCAGGCAGTTCAATGAAATGTGACTGTTGGAGAAAGTGCTGCTAACACTGATGCGTGATCTGTATGCATTAGTTGAGTATCTTGTCATAGAGCTGTGCAGCAGTTGATCAGATTTCAGCTGACATAGAGCATTGTGCAGTCCCTTGGCGATAGCTGAGCCTCTTGTTCATGCACACGGAAGAAGGCAAGTTCTTTAGAACACTGAAATTTGCTTGTGGACACGGCGATGCTCAAGAAGAGTACGCCACAAGGAAGGAGGTTGCACATAACTAATAGTGACGAAGCGTTGAAGGTGACGTTGACCTGCATTGATCTATATTTTCAGGCGTTGGAATACTGGAAGGTCCAATGTATGCAGTGGGCGGCCATGACGGTTGGTCGTATCTGCCAACAGTTGAGCGTTGGGATCCACAGACAAAGATGTGGAGCTATGTGGCACCAATGTCAACCGCGCGAAGCACTGTTGGTGTTACAGTACTTGGAAACAAGTGAGTGTGTATTGTTTGTCTTTTAACAATGTGGAATTAGTACTGCAGCTCTCATATATGTATTTGTAGTAAGTAGAATTAATTCACAAACTGTGATTACAAAGTTTGTGGACTACAGCCCGCAGGGTTCATAGCATGATCAGGGAATCCTTGAAAATGCTTAATTTCAGTCTCTAAAATTCAAGGCTTTTGAAAGTACTTGAAAAGTCCTTGAATTGTAAGCTGCTATCCATGAAAATAACACTCGCTGATAATAGTTTCTCTCTGCAGCTTTTAAGTGTGTTCCACTAGTTGTGCCATTCAACTGTTATTTCTAATAGCATTTGCGTTTCTTACTATTAATTTGGTAGACTTTACTTTCCTTGTGAATTTAAACACTTGAGTATTGTAAGTTGCTAACATTAATTTGCTAGTTTTTGTCATTACAGTGTTGATGGATACATCCCTTTGTTGTTTTAAGACTTAATGCAGTGAGTATGATAAAGTCTGTAATATATGATGATAATTTTGATTCTTGAAAACACAATTAAGATCCACGAAACTTCTTGAATTTTTTGTTTTAGCTGCCCTGTGAACCTGAGCTGGTATATGTGAACAGTGCTATTAGTTGGTTACTACTCAGTTGCAGCGTTTTATAGTACGGTTGGTTGATGCAGAAATTTTTGTAGGCTATGTATAAAATAACTTGAGTTAGTTTTTGTGTTTATTGCATGAATAACTCGTACATAGAAGTCGACGAGATGAAACTGGCAGATACTTCATTGCTGTTGTACAGGCTGTATGCAGTAGGAGGGCGAGATGGCAGTTCTTGCCTGCGCTCAGTCGAGTGCTACGACCCACACACTAACAAATGGATGCTGTGTTCGCCAATGGCAAAGCGACGTGGTGGCGTTGGTGTCGCTGCGTGCAATGGGTTTATGTATGCTGTCGGTGGTCATGATGCACCAGCAAGCAATCCGGCATCGAGTCGTTTTGATTGTGTCGAACGGTACGGACATTTTAACTTAACAGCACTGTTAAATAGCTTTCAGTGACTTAATCTCTTCATGTGTTATTTAAGTCTCTGTTTAGTTTCTCTTCTTGCTTCTCAGTGTGATCGCAGATGAAATTAGACTTGTTCAGTGCACTAGAGGTTCTTGACAATAACTGTGCTGTATAAAATTACTTGTTCCTTACTTACTCGTGGACTCGGTCATTAGCATGAAAGACACTTGTAAAACATTAAATAGAGCCAAGATTTTAAGTACCCTTTATGCTTGTATTGGATGACAAAAGCAAAATCATTGAAAAAACTATTTGTGATTAAAGATATATGTTCTTGGCTGCCTCCTGGGTTGGATGGATGACATCTTTTTAAAATAACCTGCATAACTACTTGCAACTTTTTTGATATCTGTGTGTTCATTCTGTGGAGGACAGCCCACTGATACTATTTGATCCATTCTGCTTTTCCATGTCTCTGTAGTGGTCGCCAACATTCAGCCCTAATCGCTGTAGTTAAGACTAGTGCTGGTAGCATCCCTTTTAATTCTTGGCTATGATGCTACTGCATCATCTAATTTTGCAGCATTTCATCATTGCCATTTGGACATGTCTAGTGTTGAGTTGGATGACCGTTGTGCAGTCACACAGTGTTGTATGTAACGACAAATCAGTCTCACATCTCCAAGGAAATTGTTGGACAGATATTTTTCAGGCCAGACACACCTAGTACCACACCAGAAGTGTAAAAGCCGTTATTGGTAAGGAATATGGCTAAACTGCCTCAAAGTGAAATATAAGACACGTCCGTAGTGTCATGAGAATAACTTGGTCATTTTTCTGTTGTAATGTGGCAGGTATGACTCAAAGACTGACACATGGACTATCGTTGCACCAATCAACTCGCCCCGTGATGCCGTTGGCGTGTGTGTTCTTGGCGACAAGCTGTATGCTGTTGGCGGCTATGATGGCTCTTCGTACCGACATGATGTCGAAGCGTACGACCCTCAGACCAATGAATGGACCAAGGTTGGTTGTAGTTTCCTTTAACGGGAACTACTCAGAATTTTATGTTATGACTGTGAAGTGTGCTTCACTTGCTTTGTAATTTTGCATTTGTTGCCGTCTTTTTCTTAGTTTCACAGTTCATTGTACAAATATTTTCAGAGTACATAATTTGTTAACAGCACATATCACGTTATAGACCATTGAATGTCATAACAGTGTTGAAAATAATAAAATTAGAAAATATTCGATACATATCTTAAGTCATAATTTTATGGCATTGTTCTGTTGAACCATTGTTTGATGTAATATTTTGTTTAGTATGATAGTTGTTTCCTTCTGTGCTTTGAAGAGTAAGGTCATACACCATGTGAAGAACCTGAGCCGATTACTGCCATAGGTTCTCTTGTTCTCTTCCAAAAATTTTGGGGCCCGATTTACAAAGAATCTTAGGAAATATCCTAAATTTAGCATAAGTTTATCCTAAGTTATAAAAGTTAAAATTTTCATAGATTTGTACATGTGATTTACTAAATCAGTCTTAAAACTATATGTAGACAATTCTTTGAAGAAATGTTAAGTTAAGTTATTTTGAGAAATTGCATTTTCCTTATTACGTTGATCTTAAGTTTTGCGTAAGTTCTTCTTAAATTTTTCTTAATATTTTCCAAAGTCAGACTTTATCCTAAATTTTTCCTACGTTTGTCATAGGATTTTTGTAAATCGTGCCCCAGGATGCCTAGCTCAGGTTCAAGTGGAAATGGCAGTTAAACATAGGTAGTGGCGGTGACATTGTATGATAATTGTCTGGTGTGGTGTTCATGTCATTGACAGGTGGGTAGCCTGTGCATTGGCCGTGCAGGTGCGTGCGTCGTGTGCCTTCCGAACAGCTGACTATCGGAGTTCGGCGGCAGTGTTACAAGCAGGTGGCGAATGGTGACATGTCAGGGCTGTCTCAACAGCTCAGCAGTATGCCCATGCCAACCAGTTACCTGCCCACTGCTGCCAAAAACATTCCGGTCGGCTGGCACAAACACAGACAGAAACGTTTCAGCATCGTCTGGCCAGACTCGACGGATGTCGAGTAAGTCTGACTGCATGCAGCTAGCCAGTAGGCACCTACTGTCAGACAGACGTGTGGAAGCCATGAGGTCTGATTCATGCTCTAAGCAGCGATCATATGATATCGGCTGTGGCTTTGTACAGTTCTGTCAAAAACATATCTTTGCCAGTCCAACAGCAATATCGTCCGTTTCAGGTGATGCCAGAAAGATGTCACAGAATCCAGTCACGGTCGTGTCTAGTGAGAGCCAGTGCGACTCGTTCAATTCACACTTTAATCCGTGCTACAGCAGCAGCTCCCCACCAGATGATGATGACAATGACGACGATGCTGTTGGTCTTCGTGACAGCCTCCGCAGCAGTCGTACCAGGAAGACTCGTGCACTCCCGGCGGTCTCCGAGATGTCCGAGTCATGTTTTGAAGGTCTTCAGTCCTCACTGAACACACAAGTAGTCGACATGCCAAGATTGCTTCGACCACTCTCATGGACAGGTCCAGTCGATAGTTGTTTAATTGATTCAGGCGACAGTTGCTCTGGCCAGTCTGCACTCAGTGCAGAGAAGTCGGAGAAATGGAACCTGTGTGGAGCACAGCTCTGGAGTCCTGTATCGCAGTTAGCCTCAGATGAGCAGTTAATGCCATTGTCAGCCGAAACACCTTTCTACTGGGAGCTGGAGTTACCCACTGGTACAAATGGTTGTCAAACATCTCTACTGCCAGAAACTTGCCAGAAGCTGGCCAGTCCACTTCGAATGGGAACTGTTTCATTTGAGATGGGAAATGTGTTCGAATCTAGTCATGCTGATGCTTCTTCTAAGAAGCTGTTGGCAAAGAAGTCTTTGTGCCAGAATTTGGTTTCTGTAGTGGATGCTGCAAAGGCACCAAAAATGGGATGCTTACCCACAAAATGCTTTATCTGTCGCGATTGCCAGCATGTTTGTTCTAAATGTACCATTAACAGACAAAATCCTGCTGTGTCATGTAGGATACCATTGCCACCTGAGGTCCACATTCCTCAGCCTACTTGCAAGTGTGTGAAGCCAAGGCGCTGTCCCACTCCTCCGAGAATGCTTTCTTCATGTGCTGACGGTGATGACGCACTCAGAGTTCCAGTTGCTGACATATGAATCTTGCTTTTACAAATAAACTGTAGTTCACAAAACGTCCCCCTTATTCACCAATTTCTATAATATTTGGCAAACATTGTACCCAGTTAATTTGCAACATAACGGTTCTTGATTTACCCACCTCACCTACTTACTGCTACTACATGACCTTGGGAAACATGTCAAGTGCATAATGACTTTCAGTCCTGTTAACCAAAGTTACACATTTCAGTTGCACAGTCTAAAACAACATGCAGTTTGTCTGCACAATCAGTCCGAGTTCAGTTACTATAGCATGTGTTCAAAGTGTCCTTTTTCATTCACACGGGCCTGGTTTCTGCTGCCATTCGTCAATAGCATCATCCACAAGCTGTTCCATGAACTGATCAAGCACTGTTTCAGATCAGTCATGTCTCAAATTGGCACCTGATACACAATCGTGCATCATGCCCGATATTCGATAGTTAACAGATCAGGACTATTTGGATTTTGGAGGCTAACTGACAAAGGTAGGGCGTAAGGTTTTGTGTATCCACAGGTAACTTTACCCTATCAGATCTTTTGAACTAAGGCCAATACAACAATTGATGTTTCTTAAGGTAGTCTGTCAGCAATATGTAGGTGAGGTGAGTAAATCAATAACTGTTATGTTGCAAGTTAATTCAGTACACCGTGTGCCAAATATTATAAAAATGGTCGACATACATAGAAACTACAGACATGAGAAGGGGGTTAAGGAACCAGTGTATATGCACATGTCATTAGACAGTGGAAGTTTGTAAATGCAGCTTTCAATTTTGGTCTCTTGAGTAAGCATTCCAGCTATGATCAGGTATACCAGTGTCTGTTCAATGTTGTGGCAGTGTGAATTGCAGTAGTTTAGTGTCTATCAGTGTTTTACAAGTACATTATATGATCTTTTGGCACTTAAATGTTTGATTCGTTTAGCAGGTCGTATGTAGAAACGTTCATGTCGCAGCAAACGGCTTAATGATCATTACTGTACATAATTCTGTAATACTCATGTGCATGCATAGTCTTCATAGTATTCTTCATTGTTTCGTGTTTCGTAGTGAGCAGTTTATACATGTTATTTGTCAAGATATTGAACATCAATTGTATGCTGAAATAAAGCACTTTTAAACTGTATTAACATCGATTAGACATTCATTTTTACATGTTAATGCAGCTTCCTGTGGTAAACTGCTCTTTGTCAAATTATTACAGTCAAGTCCATCAAAAAGAAGCTTGGTTGTCTCAGCGGGTCCATATCAGACTGTCAGATTTCGTGAAGTGAAAGCCATAAAACAGTGAGAACCACGGTACTGACTTTAGTCATTTTTCCCAACACGTTTGAGTTTCATCTGTTCAAAAATAGAGAAAGAAACCCTAAAGTTAAACAGTAATAATGTGACCAATCCTGTGCCCCCTACGTGGTAATTTGTTATCAGTTCGCTAGTACACACACCATATTTGAAGTGCCTAGCTTCAATTTTTTTTCCAAAGTAATCGTCCCAAAATTTTGAAAAGGAGCCACGTGACCCAGATCACGTCCCTTGGCTAATATTTACCACGTAATCTGTGTGTCACATGTGAGGCTCACTTAGCTTCATGCGCTCAAAAATATGGTGCCAACATTTTTGGCCAGTACTTGCAATTCTTTATACCAAATTTCGAAAATTCTGTATTTAGTATCAATGACAAAATCAATTTGAGGAAAGTTTCCATATTTACAGTTCTTAGTTATTTAGCATTGTGTATATAATAAATGTGTTGCAAACTGCACAACGTTGTGTATATAATGTATTATATACACAATGTTGTGCAAATGCAAATAATATCTTATATACACAACGTCGGCAGATGGCGACACTTGACGCACCAAAACTGTTAGTGCTAAAAAATAAAACTAAACTGACCCTAACCATAACACTAACCCTAATCGACACAGTAACGGTGATATTTTTAATGCGCATTTCGTCGACACCGATAAAAAGGTTGTATCGCAATAATAAAAGAAATTTTTGCGGAGGCACGGTAGCAGGGTTCGTGCGCGAGCCCGTTTTCCCATTTTCTGACTTTTTACCAGTTTGCTGAAAAGAATTCAATAGTAAGTTCATACTTTATTGTTGAAAACAGAGTTTTTTGTGGGGATATATATGAAAAAGGGGCTAGGTTGTGGGCATAACAGAAAGAAAGAACAATATGGCTGTGTAAATTCTGTTCTAGTCAAGTATTACGGTATCACTACGGAAAATAACTGCTTTTTGTTACTATTTAGCTTTAAGCTGCAGCTATGTGTCATTTTCTGTACTGTGTGTGTATTGTTTGAGTTTAGACTGATCGATGCTGCTTTTAATTATAACACATTGCTGCAAATTTAAATTCATTCGTCATCACTCCAGTTATCATGCATAATAACACAATATTTTAATGTATCATGGCTGTGTACAGTTGTGCTTTGTGTGGATTATGTGTACTCCAGCTTTGTTTGTATTTAGTGTCCGCTGATCATGAGCATATGTTTACAAAAGACATCACACTGTTGGTACTGTTTGTGTACATGAACGGTCACATCAACTGCACTACACTCACTCACACATATGCTGATATTTCAAGAAATGCACATTATTATAAAAGTCCAAAACTAGAAGATGGACTTCGACGCCCCAGTGGATGACTTTGCATGTCGATGGCATGCTGTGACCTTTGACCTTCAGAATATCAGGCAATCATCAGTGGCTAATGAATATTCTCTGTCAGTGTTATCAAAACTGTTTGAGGCGATCATAAGATATCATGGTAACTATCTTTTCAGAAAAATGAATGGACGAATGGATGGTACTGCCCGAAAACATAATGCCTTTGCTGACATTGTCTGGTGGCAAAGGCGTAAAAACTTGGCGACAAGTACTAAGAAGTAGAAATGTTTAACTGTCATAGCCGTACATGCCGGGAAAACGCCTGCTTTTTCATGTTTGTGAAATGTGTAATTGTTAGATTAACTGCACACACACACATGCACACACACAACTGACACGAGCGTTCAGAGTGACTGATAAATTCGTCGTTGTCTCAGTCGTTCAAGATACTCTTGCAACATTTCATTGCCATCTGGACGGGGTGGAAAGTAGTGCTGAGGTGGTCGACCCTCGCGCAGTCGTACAAAGTAGTGCGTGTACCGGTAGTGGATGGTGCCAAATCGCATTCTTGCATGCTTTCGCACACCATAAACAATTTTTGCCTTCCCCACAAACGAGTCCTCTGAAAAGCATACATTTGAAAATCACAACAAGAACAGCTGTTGCCATAACCTGTTTATGTCTATACATGTATTCAGATTGTCTGTAAAAGAATAAGCGGTGGTACAGCAACAATAACCACTGTACTTGGCTTAAAAGCAATTGTCGCTTCAAACAGCGACAGTTCAATGAACAGTTTTAGGTCTACTAAGTTTACAAAAAGAAAATCAAACAGTAGAGCTAAATTACAAAGACAACTTGAAAGTAACTAGATCGAAAGTACTGTGAGAGAGTACAACTACCCGCGAAAGTTTGCCCAATGGTGCTGCTTACATGGGGCCATTTCGGCATTTAGGTACATAGCATTCGCCGATGGTGGGTACGATTAATCATCACCATGCTTGTGATGCATAAAATGTAAACAATCGCCGGTTTACGGAGCTTTTGACCATTACTTCCACATCCCTCTACCAATCATAAGGAAACACGAACTTGTTCTTCCCTTTCCCCTAGGAACCTTCGCATAAAATTTGGTACAAATCCGTCCACAATCTTTTTAGTTATCGTGGTCACAGACAGACACACAAACCAATGCCAGTAAAAACACATTCCCTCGCTTGCGTGGGGACAATTAGCTCATCATGTTGAAAAATAAATGCAAGTTTTGATAAGCAAAACTGACAATAATTTTATCTTTTGCTACAGTTCGCTAAAAAAGTGTTCAGTGTGTCAAACACATTTCAATACAGAAAGGAGTCTCGGTTGCAACCATACACCACTGTTAGATGTAATGACTGATATACCCAAGCTTTAGGTGATTCAGGGCACACTGATATCTTCACTAATGAGGTCAGTGAACATCAGCAATAGCTCAGCAAATGCTGGGATTGCTGACCGTGGCGCCAACAGTACGCATGTCACATCCACTGATAACACAACTAAGGTAATGTGAATCTGGATGTAGGTAATTACCACCAACACCATCTCCTGCGAGGGCTCCCTTTCACTGGTGAAATCAGTTGTTGATAAATGTGAAGATATCTAGACTGAAGATATCTAGACTGCCTACACGCGAAAATTCTAAGCACCCCCATCCAAGATGACCACAATTTGGGCACAACAATCCGGCACGAGTGCCAAACGTGCGAATCAGGGTGGAGAGCCACAGGCGCAAGCCGTTGGGGATCCGACTTGGGGGTATGGGTGAGCGCTGTGAGCTCACCCAGCGGGGTCCCGGTCAGCGATATTTTGGCCACGGATGTGTAAGCATAAGGCTGCAGGTGGGCAAATCGGGACAAATATGGGAAACCAATCCGAAAACAGGACAAATAGGTGTCCAGGGAGAACTGTGATTTTTTCCGGGACACATCGTTAAAAATCAGGACTGTCCCGAAAAATCCGGGACAGATGGTAACCTTACCATCCCTTTGTTATCACAAAATGGTTTAGTCACATGCCTTCGCAAGCCATTAGTATTGGGATAAAAAATGATGACCATGCTACATTCTGTTTATCGCTAATTTGAGAAGCATTCATTTCATCACACGTATCCCCAATTAGATCATATGATCATGTAATTCAACAAAAAATTGTAATGTTATGCAGAATTATCAGCTCTCTGAAAGATTACTGAATTAATACATGGAAAAATAACTCAGTGCAATTTTGTTAGGGAGTATGCCATGTATGGATGTATACTTATGGAGCCAAGCTACATAAAACAGCCTAGCAATGAACACAAAAATATTTCCAAGAAAAGCAGACAAAAGGAAAGCACATAATTTATTCAGAGTAATAAAAGTGCAACAAAAATATATCACCTATCCATAAATTTGACTTGAACTCAACATTGTGATCACGAACTGCCATCTCTTGAGCCTCCAGTAACACCTTAGAGATACATACATTTTATACAAGTAAGATGAATACAATTCTCATACATGACAATTCACTAAGGGATTAAATTCCTTATATTGTATAACCTTACAAGTGCAGTAAGAATAGACTCTGTTCACAGACCAAAGTCCAGGCAGGGCAATTCAGTGTGTGTGCATGTGTCTGCGAGTCTGGACAATAACTGATGAACTAGATTACCATTTGCAAGCTCATTTTTGCACATGACCCTATCAAGGTCAAATCTGAAGGTCAAATTCATAGGATAAAGTTAAGAGTCAGGATGAAAAGTTCCCTTTTTGGCTATGGATGCACATTATGAGGCAATGTATTTTGTAGATGCACATTACCACTTACATTTTTTGGTTGTTTGACAAGTTCTTCGTGCAAACTTGCAAAGGTGCTTGGTGTGACCTTGAATAAGGGCTTTCTAGTTTGGGATGTGTAGCCAAAACACTGAAAATTTTACACATACTGTAATACACACATGTAATTTCTTTTGAACTGGTTTTCTCAACTTGTAGGCTAATTAAATGCAGTGGAAGACGTCATCAATTTGGGTAACCCAATTTAAACGATCACCACACTTGCGTAGTTATTGACATTGCATCATTAACTACCACGCACTTAGCACTTTGATTACACATAAATTTATTTATTTACTGGTTCACATCATATCAAACAAAATGACACGACACAAAGTTACCAAGGGCATATGCCACTAACAGGCAACAATAGTACTAATTAACAGTATAAAATGACTATGTATAACAGTAATCAGAAGTATGTTGCAATTATCAGCAGTCTTTAAAAATCGTTTGAACGTCTGTAGCATTCTAAAATCAGCTATATATATTAAATACACAGTTGCAAAAGAAATGCTGTCTTCTATTAACACGACAGTTATTTATGTGTATTTTATATATAACTTACAGGCGTGACCTCTTGTTGCACTGTTATTACCAAGTACACTGGCGTTATAATTGCATATTTCCACTGTGTTGGTATTTTCTCTACCGAGAAAAATGACTGGAACAAAAATGTCAATGGCAACAGTAGTCTATTTGTAACCTTTTCAACAACAAAGGTGGCAAATTCCCGGGGCTTTATTGCTTTTAATTTTTTAATGGCAGTTCAAATTTTGATGTTAGTGAAATGAATACTGCTCAGTGATATACCGGAGTTTACCCTGGGAGCAAGGCGAGGAGCAACTCCATCGTCCACAGTACTAACAGTAGCCAAATATTCATTAAGCACATCTGCCCTCTCACTGGCAGTTACCAATATTTTACCTGCATCGCCAACAAGTGCTCCAATTCCTACTTTACGTGATAGCTTTTTATTGACAGCTTATAGAAATTTCCAATGTTATCGCTGCCAATAAGTTCTTTTCTCTCTTTACTGCATACTTACACAGTGTATATTTCTGCACTGACTGTTTATATTCTGCTTTTTTGGCAACACCACTGGGTCATTTCTACGCTGTCACCACATCAATCATTTCCTGGCTTCGGCTTGCCTGATACTATACGGGTAACGTTTTTTTATGAATGTTTTTCTGATAACTTACTATGTAATTTGTTGGAAAATACAAACCAACAATGCAATAAAAACTTCACAAAAAACTCCCCACAACTAATCTACAGTAAACTTAGTCTACAGTAAACTTAATCTACAGTAAACTTAGTCTGTACAAATGAATACAAATTAATTTTTGCCAGGCACTCCTCTATTTTGCAAAAGTCAGCTTTATCCCAATCGTAAACTGGTTATCCCAATCATAAAATCGGTCGAATAACCATATCTATAATGATGTACAGCACTGCACTGGCAGCTCATTTGTTTTATGAACTTTAACAGACTCACACTGATCCCCTCGAGTAGATAGCATCTCAGCAATGATAACTGTCTGAAGGATGACAGGCGAGATTATCAGAACTGTGCTGTGTTGTGTGTGACAACTGTGCACCATGATATGCACACACACACACACATGCGAACAGTTTTTACAGTTGACTGTTGGTTTTGGTTTACACTCAGCCAAAGGTTGTGGGTAATTAGCAACAATTTTGTTGAGCAGTGTTCACATCCCCGTAAAAGACGACATAGTTGTTGAAAACTGAGCCAAGAATTGAAGTGGAAAATAATAAGTTTCCTTCCAGATTAAATACATACAAAAATGGCCGGTCGTAAAAGAGAAAGATATAAAATTGAGCCAAGAATTTCAGTACCCTTTATGCTGAAATTAGAATATGAAAGCAAAATCATTTGTAAAAACTATTAGTGATTATAGAAATACGTTCCTGGCTGCCTCCTGGTTGGAGAGACAGATAGTTTGCAGCCAAGAACGTTATTTTAATCCAGCCCTAATCGCTATACTTAAGACTAGTGCTGGTAGCATCTCTTTTAATTCTTGGCTACGATGCTACCGCATCGTCTAATCCTTGAAGCTTAAAGTTGGTTGACAAGCCGACAGATCAACATCCCGTTGCCTTCAGTGCCTTGACATTGCTCGTTGGGCATCAGAGCATCAGAAAGAGCATCCGGCCCATAAAATCGAGTGACGGGGTGCTGGTGTGGTTATCCATCTGACGCAAGGTACAAATGATTTGCATATGGCCCAGCTGATGCCATAGCCATCCCATCATCTCTTGCCTCGTTAAAATTCAGAAAGGTTTTGTTCCTTTCTGCTGCCGCCTTATCCAGCTTGTCCTGGAAAAGTGGTCGTTGCTGTTTAACAGACTCAAATTTGTGTAAAAGAATTGTTCAATAACTATGACTTTCAACAACAAAGAAATTATCGCTTGTTACCTCTCTGATTATAGCACTTCCCTTTCTCTCAACAAATAACAACTGTTTCAGTGCTTCATCAATAGACATGCCACAAATCTAGGTACAAACAAAGCAGAAATAATTAGAATATGTTCACAGAAATGTTAAAATATGCAATTACCCACACCGTATGTGTAAGACAGCAGAACCAACGATTCATGCATAACTTAGTTATTGTAATTAGGCTCAAAGGTGATGTACATAATACTGTTAAGATACTGGCCCGCAAGACATTTCTGGCAGCTGAAGTAACCTTTACAGGTCACTGGCAATATCAACAGTAAATCATATGTACCTATCAAATAGTGATTCGATAGGTACATAAAAATTCATTTTAAAATTATGAACTGTTCATTCCCATCTGTATTCAATGCCCATGACCAATGTTGGGTAGTAACTAGTTACAGTAATGCACGTCACTGTAACTAGTTATTTTCGGAAGTAACTAGTAATGTAACTAGTTACTTTTGGCAACATGTAACTACTTTAGGTAACTAGTTACTCTGAGCAATTACTAGCAACGGGAATGGAACATTACTTTTTCGTTACTTTGGCCAAATTAGGATGCGAGTCTCGAGCTTTGGCATATGTCTGTAAGCAGCCACCCAGTTGGCAGCGACAAGCTGTGTGCTTCATGTCACGCCATAAAGGCACAGCAGGATGGAGTGATGTGATACAAGGGAGATCGAAGCACGCTGTGTGGCCACAGTGCTAGACAGCAGCAGCATGTAAGTGCAATGTCCAACACCTGACTATCGGATGACTGACAACAGAAGACATCTAATAAACAAAGTCTCCACTCCCATCACTCATTCATATCCATCGAGTCATTAAGTTACTAGTCGCTACCCTTCTATGATTCAGTGGCTGCCTTTGTTATCCACACATGCGGATAGGCAAGGTGTGAATATATCGTTTACTGTTTGTAATTTTGTTTGTTTGTACGGTTACAGATTTCTCCACCAAGGAAAAAGCTAGCGGCGTCAAATTTTGCAGGGCAGTTCATCGGCGTCCTGGGCAGGGAATCTCCCATTTTGGGGAACTTTGCTCCACCCAGAAGCCCAAAATTGGATATATGTGGGTGTGCAATTCGTGTGGGGCGTGGCCCGTGCGCTTGTCCACCGTGCTGGCTACATGTAGGATCGGCATGTATGGATAGAGGTCAGTCCCCACTGACGTGCTTGTTGCTGCGACCAGCGTTCTGTAGTCTAGTCTCTAGTAAATACAGTGAAATGGCGAAAAAGTTAGAAACAAATCGGACAACATTCGAGCGATCCATCTGCATGGAATTTATTTCGCTGTCTGGATCGGATTAAAAAATCTGTATTTGATGCATGCTTTGTCAACCGGCTTCAAAGCAAACCTACAGCTCTGCGAACACCAGCACAGCAAATCTGAAGAAGCATCTGCAAGTCAGTAAAGAAATCAAACGTGATTTACACTGTCAGTGCTAGTGCATAACGTACATAGCTGTCAGGTATCAGTGCAAGGAACCATAAGTTGCAGTGAAGCTGCTGTTCATAATTTGTTGCATATGTGTGTAGTGACAAATGTTCAAATTGGGCAGAGGTATAAGGATGGCTCGGCATTAAGTTTATAAACTTGCAGTCAAAGTAACTAGTTACTTTTGGCAAAACGTAACTAAGTAGAGTAACTAGTTACTTTTTAGAACTGTAACTAGTAGCTGTAATTAGTTAGTATTTTTGAGCAACTAGCCACACTAGCAAGAAAGCTAGCATACTATGGTCACACCATGAGGAAACAAGGGAGTTGTCTGGAAAGAGATAATGCAAGGAACAATGCTAGGTTCATGCAAGCAAGGAAGACCACGCATGGCCTGGGTGGACAACATCAATACATTGACAGGACTCTCCATGGAAGAGTCAGTCAGAATGATAAGAGGACAGAGATATATGGAGAAAGTACAAAAGTACGTCCGTGGTGTGGCCAACCCTTGAATCGAGGACGGCTGAAGAACAGAACGGCCCAACACTGCTAATAACTGATGACGCCCATGTAGAAATACTGCTTAAGAGTCTGGTTTGAGAAAACTAGAATGGCGATAATGGAAGAACTGCACCGATGTGTGAAGCCATTTCAACACAGTCCACGAGTGTAACAGACAGACAATGAACAAACTGACAGAATTACAACAGCACATAACACAAAAGCAGGAAAAATCAAGTGCTGTGATAAAATGTGAAGTTGTGAAACTGCTGTTAAAATTATGACAAACTGACCACATATTTACAGTTGTGTCACTCACCATCTTTGCTATGTACCATAGCTTCTTTGTACTGTACTTTATATTGGCTCGATAATGCGTCACTTCCTGTGATACAAGGCAATATAAAATATGTTACACAATCCATTCTCTGTGCCTTTACAGTCAACAGCTCAACAATTATCAATGAAAGGGTTGGGATTTAGGGCACAGTCATCTAGAAACATTGTGTTGCAATGTCGCACATCCATTCAGGCAGATATACTCATAATGGTAACAAATGCAGTAACAAATGCAACTCATTCTCACTCTGCAAATCCGAATTTGAGTCATTTCTGGTGTCTAAAACAGCAGCCAGCATGCTCCAGAAAATTTCCCAGAAGTGCTTTTGAAAATGGGTCATGCGACCCTGACCACACCCCTTTAGGGGTAGTTTGTCAATTGTCATCCACGGGCTAAGATTTGATACATTCTACCTGTGTGCAAAATTTGACGATTCTAGCTTAAACCGTTCCAGAGACATCATTGGGACCCCAGAATTTAAAGTGGGTCACGTGACCCTGACCACGCCCCCTTTACAGGTCATTTGTCATCGGTGTGTTGGGTCACCAAAATTTCAATGTTCGTGTGACCTGACCATGCCACTTTCAGGGATGATTTGTCATCCGAGGGCTAGCACTTACTATGATCAACCTATCCCCACCAACTACGGAGATATGAAAGGCGATACAAAATATCAAAAATGGGGTTGCTTGAGGTAGTTAGAGTCACTCAAGGTCACTGAAAATAGCGCCATTCGATAGAGCGCATACAAGTTCCTATTAGTGTTCCATAGTAATGTCCCAATCTTGCACCATTTTCGAGATTTTGCAAGATATTGGTCAAAAATTCGCCGATTTGAACCTACCCCACCTCTATTTTGCACCCCCGTTAATGGTGACCCTGTTGGAATTTCGCTGAGATCTAGTGTGATGCCGCATTTAGCCATTTTGGTACAGTGCCGGTTTGTGACAGACAGACACATGACGACAGTATATACCGCACTAGCATAACGTCGCGCATTAAAAATGCACCAATAATTGTTTAAGGACAAATGTGAATAGGCATCATCCATACAATATGGTCAACATTCAAAACGTGACATACTTAAGCACAGCTACTGAGACCATGGTATTAGTATATATGACATGCAACTGTCTGACTAACAAATTTTATTATAATTACATAACAACAATGGGTAAAAACCACGACAAAAAAATCCGCCACCAATATCAAATATTTACTGTATCATAATCGCAGCAATATGCAATACATTCTACTCTGCAGTGAAACGGTACCACTTTCTCAACAAACTCCACTTACAGCAGGCCTGAGTGGCTCATTTGGAAGTGATGGGGGATAAACAACATCATTATAAAGAGGCCATTTTTTCGGTTCTCCGTGTGGACGATATTTCTTCGATAGTGCTGTAGTGCTACTGAGACTGCGATGAAACACATCCAATGAAATGCTTTCAACATTACACCTGTGCAGATAATGCAACACACACAATGCATCATCACTATGATATACTGTAACTGTGTACCTGTAAGTCTGCAACATGTGTGTTTGAAGGTCACTCAGGTCACTTATGCAACTCTTGTTACTGTTCGACAGTTAGAGATCGAACCGGAACTGTTTCTGGTACTGTTCCGGCCCGGAACAACGTCGGTTCGGTCCGGTCTCGGAACATTTTTTGTTCCGGAGCCGGAACATAAGCATTCTCTTTGTTCTTAGTGAAACCGTCACGACGGTCTCACTTTGTGCACCCCCTACCGTCACGCACATACGACGCTGAGCAGTCAACACGATGCCCGCAGTTGGACAAACAATGCAGTTCGGCGATAATTATCTCAACGACGGTCATTTGCCGCCTGAAATACCCCAAATAGACTGCCACGACACTGCCATCACAGAAGAATGCAATTTAGAGTCAGCTACATAAACTATTACAATAAACTTTACCACTTACCTCAAAAGGGATTTAGTGTCCGTGTAACATCAGTCGCTCACGGTGTCCTTTGAAGTGCCAAACTGGTCGTCCCCCGTGGCTGGCTGTGGCTAAAGCGTGAATAGGCCGCGTCTTGTGCGGCTGTTGACTTCTCGTGTTACGTGTGTGTGGTAGCAAGTGCGGCGGCGGCATCAAATGAACGTTGTGCCGGCGTGCGACTCGCCGCAGTCGCCGCGCGGACGGCCACGGCGGTCTGCCGCAGAGATGTGCGGACGGTGGATGCCGTCCGCCGTCGTCCGCCTGCAGACGCCGATCCGCAAGAATTCTTGAGATACGCGGACGGCTCGCCCCCAAAAATTCATGGACGTGGACTGACGCGGATCACTTACTTAAGCTCGGCACTCGGCAAGCTGACCCGTTGAGCACAGTGAGCAGATGCTATAGTATAGTGCTGACGGACGTGTTCGATCTGAGTCACCCAGTGACCATGCTCCGCAGCTGCAGCCGTTAATTGTTCTTCAGTGACCCAGCATGCCAGACTCAGATGGATTGGACACACGGCTGCGGCTGGGAGCCTGTGTGGGGGGTGGGGGATGGGTATGCGGATCTGTGGTCAGAATCCGCGGAATAATGCGGACGCAACATTTCAAGATCTGCACATCTCTGGTCTGCGGCGTGAGTGATCCACTGCAGCTAGCACGGATCTGCGTGTGTAGTTCGGTTCGGTTCCGGCCGGAACAAATTTGTGCAGTTACTGATTCGGTCTCGGAACAGCAGCAGTCGGTTCGTTCGATCTCTATCGACAGTAATGAGGTTCCTGTCTTGTACAGTTTCTGAGATACATGGATTATTTGACTGAAAATCCAAAACTACCATACTGTAAGAATCATCTGCTCTTGGAAACCATCACGATAATTTTCCACTCTTCCATCAAATCAAATCAAAATAATTAGATATTTAATGTGCCAGTTTCTAAAGATACACAGAATTGATGCAAATTTTAAAGCAGCATTATGTCAACTACTGAATATTCATAGAACTGTCCAGCAAGAACAGATAAAGGTCAAATCCATCATCTGCCACCAATTCACGCCAGTGTGGATCAAAATTTTCAGTGACGGCGGTGTTTGGCAATTGGCACACCGATTGCATATTTCGGCAGTGGCTGTGTCACAAAGAAAATCTGGTCGTGGCAGTGCATCTGGCATGGTGCAGGTCTCTACATTACACTACTCACTGCCATCACAGAAGAATGCAATTTAGAGTCAGCTACATAAACTATTACAATAAACTTTACCACTTACCACAAAAGGGATTTAGTGATGCTGGACAACACTCGAAAACCTTACACAAAACAAGACAAAAACCATCAAACCTATGTATGATTGCCTTTACATATACTTAGCAACCAAGGTTAAATATATTCACAGTTGCATCATTCTGTCAGATACAGATAAACTCACTCTATCACTATATGCAAAGTCACACTCCACTTACTGTTTCTAGTGTTGTTATGGTTCCAAAATTTCTTTTGTCGGGGTTTTGATAGGTTTTGAGAATAAAATGCAGTTTCGGTTTCCATTTTCTTGATAAATGCATCAGACTGCCGGTGTTCGTCGTCATCTGACATCGCCGCCGCAAAACAAGAAATACTCTGCACATTGGAACATGCCAGCCAGCCTCCTCAGTGCCTGGGCCACCAGTCCTGGCGCAGCGGTAGGCAGTGTGGGTGGTCGTTCCATGGGTGGTGTCAGGCAGGACACCAGCGACCAGGTAACAATCCATGTGCGTTTGCCATATCGCGTGGTCGGGCTGGTGGTTGGGCCGACGAAAATGTAGACCATGGACCATCATGGTAGATGTGGAGTTCTGGCTGCACTAAGGTGGTCCAGCGACGTGAACAGAGAAAGTTCGAGAGCATACATGCTTGAGCTTCGCGGCTTCCTCCGTTCCCATGATTAGCCATTCCCTTTCGACCACCTTCCGACTCCACGAGTCCCCTGTCAGTGTTATACCCGCCTCCGCAGGAACACTGCATGCCCCATGGGCTTCCTGAGTCCCCCTAACCTATGCTCGCCTGTAGCAATTGTCAAGTGCACCCAACAGTACTTGTAGACATACACCATGACGCCATCATGCAACCGTGAGCCGGAGTTCGATGTGACCGGCACGTGCGACAGAGTTGAGAAGGTGCGTCGCAATATTGAGAGCTACATCACATTCACCGTGTGCACCAACACTGCCTCAGATTCGTTCCGGTAGCACCAGCCCTGTCGTGGTCTATATCTGCCTGAAAAATGCCAGGAAAGGCACAAAAATCTAGGTTTCAGCAACTGATGGTCTTTGAAAAACTTAGGTTTTGGTTTCGTTTTCGGATACCGTAACACAGAGGACGCGGAGGGTAACGAAAAGTGGGGGTCAAAGTCGGAATAGCTGACAAAAACTGAAGGTCAAATGCCACATGTGAACCACACACTCAAAAAAGTGGGGGGCCAACTAACCCTCTGGACCCTGTGGCTCCGCGGCCCCTGCTGTAACAACACTAACTGTTTCATAATTTCAAATCCCCTGCCAGCATCTCCAGAAACGATGCAGATGAACTCCACATCAAGTCACTTTGCACAACGTCACATTTGTGACATTGTGCAAAGTGACATGATGTAAAGTTCATTTGCATCATTTCTGGCCGTTATACGCCAATGACTTCGTACACAATTTACATTTAGCTTTGCCGGCGACAGCTCTTTCAAAATACTGCCAAACTACGGATTCACTGCTACGTTTCGCCATCGCGAGATTGTGATGCAGACTATGACGAGTGTGGATTGATGGCTCACTATATACAAATGGAGACAGCGTTATATCCGTTTAATCACTGGATCTACAGTGCCAGGCTCCCAACCTCCACTCATTCACGCACTGAGCAGAAAATGCTGGTGAGCTACTATCAAAGGCACGGCCGTATAGGTGAAGCTTTAATTGTCTACGGCCACTCCTTTGATCACCAGTGAATGACGAGACTGGTTTGAGCAGAAATGATCACGAGCTACCATCAAATGTGTAGCCGTCGACAAAGCTTCGTCATCAAAGGCTATCGGTGACGGTGGTTTGAGCAGAAATACCTTTGACAATCAGTCATTCCAGAGATGTGGTTGGTGCCCACCAAAATTTAAATGGTTCACGTGACCTAGCTACGCCCTTTTCTAGACGGTTTGCCATCCATGGGCTAGCACTTGCTACTGTCAACCTATCTACCAAATTTGAAGTCTCTAACTCCACTCACTACAAAGATATGAAAGGCGATACAAACTGTCGAAAATGGGGTGGTTTGGGGTAGTTAGGGTCAATCAACATCACCAGAAATAGCACCAATCGATAGAGCACATATAAGTTCAGTTATCGTTCCATACGATACAATATGATTATGATACAGTATATTTCACGTGATCAAAACCTGATGCTATAATAATAATAATAATAATAATAATCTTCGTTTATGAGGATTGACCTCAAAATGCGCAATCAACACAGTACAACATCCGCCACGCAGGGCGGGGAACAACAGCCACCACGCAGGGCAGCACAATATACAGAAGGGTTAAGCCAGCTAAATTGCTGCCACAAACAGCGTACAGCAACTGAATTATCCTCATGAGCATTCACCAGATGGTGCGACCGGCACACATCCGATAAAGTTGCTCACTACTCAATTTATCCACCACGAAAAGATGAAAGGCCCTGGGTGGCTGGCTACATACCGAAATAGTGCCGCCTGCGGGAGTCGAACCCGGACACGTCACCCATCCCAGTACTAACCGGGCTAGACGTAGAGTAACTTCGTTGATACGACCAACTCTGTTACCACTACGCCACGCCGCTATGGCCAGCTTAATCTAGTGCACGGCACAGAAACGAAAATAAGTAAAACTACAAACAAAACCATAGTAACTATATCCATATCTTGCACCGTTTCTGGGATATAGCGAGATATTGGTCGAAAATCGCCGTTTTAACCGACCCCATCTCTAGTTGGCGCCTCCGTTGGTGTGATCCCGTTAGAATTTCACAGGGATTTACGGCAGCAGAAAACTAGAGTCCCTGGGCTATCGTAAGGCGTTGTTTGTGTGATCCCAGGTTTAGCCATCTTTGTAGAACAACTTGTGATAGACAGACAGACAGATGGACTGACAGACACGACAGCTTGTACCGCGCTAGCACAGCGTCGCGCGGTAAAAAATGAAAGTTGGTGTCGTTTAATTTGGCCCACTCTGTACATGTGTATCGAAAAACGTATCGGGAGCGCGCGCACACACACAGTACCTGACATTATAACATTATTAATAACTAAATCAAGATTAAACACCTTCCATAAATACCACAGATCGTACCCGACTTTATATTAGAGATGAGGGAGTAGTAACGACTCGTACTCAAAGTAACGAGTTTCGCGTTGTAACGAGTAGTAACGAATACCTGTCGCCGCGCAATATCGTTACTGAGTACTTGAGTAGTAACGATTAGCAACCAAGTACGAGTAGGCAACTGGCATCTGTGCAGTCGCTCGCGTCAGCATTCGCCTGTTGGTAATGAGTAATGATGACTGATAAACAACAGCTGCTGCGCTGACCTACACGTGGGTCAGTTCATGGACTCCTTAATGATAGCTTAATGCTATCATTAAGAAGTCACGGTCAGTTAGACTGCCCAAGATACAGCAGCAGGGTGATGCGTGTCGGTCGTGCCAGTATACGACCGCAACCGCTGGCGCTTGACGTTCCCTCCTATCCCCCACCCCATCTCTCGTTCTCGTTACTGGGACTCGTACTCGTCGTATAGCGTACAGCTAAATCGTTACTCGTTACTAACGAGTAACGATTTAGCTGTACGCTATACGACGAGTACGAGTCCCAGTAACGAGAACGAGTCGTTACTCGTTACATGCAGTGTGAGACTTACACTCGTTACTGGTTGCGCATTCGTTGCTTGTTCGATTTCGTCTTATACTGCAAATGGCTGACCGATGAAAAAGAATAATGTCTGGCTTTAAAGTTGACCAAGTGGCGACGTTGAAACGATTCCCTGCGGTATTCAATCCACAGCGATTCTCGTTACTCTAATCGTTACTCGTTACTGGATAGGTTGTACTCACAAGTCGTTCACGCTCTGCAGCAACTCGTTACTCGATCGCCGTTTTGTTTAATACTGTAGGCCTACAGTGTACAAAAGTAATTAACATAATAACTGAATATTTAATCCTGCAAGCTATAGCCTATGGAATTGTGTTTTTTCAACCTTGACTATAGCACAGAGTTGTATGGGATTTTGGTTGTAGAGAGTACAGATTGGGCCATAAACTGCACAATGACGGCATAGGGCCTAATGATAGGCCTACATTGATCAGTGGCGTCGGTCCTTCGTTGAGCAGCAGTAATGAAACATTAATGGTATTGATATACACACTCAAGAGTATTCACTAATCTTGTTTTGGGTGTTTTCTTTGTGTAGCATTTAATTTAGAGTGCGATAAATGAAGGATTTTGAATTTGGAATTTGTAATTGCGCAGTTTTTTCTGGTCCATGTGTGCTCGAGTGTATTTGCCGCTCTCTGCAGTTGCATGCGGTGCCACTAGATGGGAGGGGCGGCGCTGATTGAGTTGGGAATGAGTATAACGGCCGCAGCAACTCGGCTGCCGCGCTGCGCTCTGAGTGCCTGAGTAACGATTAAGGTAACGAATCCCAAGTAACGAATACCGACCGACGAAGTAACGAGTAGTAACGAGTAGTGAAAAGTAACGAGAATCCGCACGACTAATATACACAACCTTGTGTAGTATGCAACAGATTTATTATATACACAATGTTGTGCAAATGCAACTAATATCGGGTCCAATTGTACGTTAACGCGTGCAGTTGGATGGCCGCAGTTTGCGCTGCAGCACCATTGGCTCTTGCCAGTCAAATGCCACTTCCGAGATTGTAATGCGCGCTGGTCCGGTCGTCGAGTAAGCTGCGCTATATAAGAAACCGACCTTTACTTTTACACAACAAGCGTGATTATTGAGAGCACTTGATTAGGGTTAGAACGATACCAAGCTCAGCACCCAATACCCAATACTTTGGCTTTTAACGATACCAATACCCAATACCGATAACGGAAGTGACGTCATTCGCTGTAATAAAAAAATACACAAGTACTACTGGCGAGTATAAAGTAGCATTCTCACTGTGGCTGTCGTCGGCCATAGCAAGCCTGCAAGCAAACGTGTGCGAACGCAGGGGACGGTCTTAAAATTTAGCACTGAAGGCGTGCTACGTACGACCGTCAACCGCCGTAACACGCACGTTACGGATGTAACGCGCGACGATCGTAAGATGCGCGTAACGACGATAACGCGCGCATTACGGCTGCAGTGGAAGTGCAAGCATGATGTACTCGTCAGTCGTCACCTCGCTGCCGGTGTCATTCACTCATTTCCGACACCGCCCGCCGTAGGACCACCCACGCCGCTGACCGACATGCATGCGCTGAGTAATTCCCGTTTGACGGCAGTTTATTTATGACTGGCGATTGCTAAAGCTGTCAGACACTGTCCTGGACGACTGAAGCTGTTTGATGCAGCCAAGATGCGTGGTGCATGGCGGCATCAAGCAGCTTCAGTCGTGTGAGCGTCGACGGGAGTGGAGAGACGTGTCACGTGAAAAATTAACTGTTGGTATCGGATTTCACACGCGCACTTTACTGCACCCCACCTCTGGTGTTAGTGTATCGCTTCACCAGTGTCTCCCACGATCTGCACTGAGGTGGTGTGCATAACAGGCTAACACACACATAGAACTGCGGCTTATCAGATCGTCATGGGTGGCCATATGGCACC
>Ga0209780_1000154_pt1 | contig 32426 bp, 31 predicted proteins | sample WorMetexBAHAMAS2_FD_187384 | JGI IMG/M metagenome (GOLD analysis project Ga0209780, IMG submission 187384) | Marine gutless worms symbiont microbial communities from Max Planck institute for Marine Microbiology, Germany - Inanidrilus exumae... | ecosystem: Host-associated > Annelida > Digestive...
ATTCGGGACGCCACGGTCATCGCCGGCGCGTCGAAGCCCTCGCGGTCCAGCACGCCGGCGATGACCGTGGCGTCCCGAATGGTGGCCCCGTCGCCGAACTCGGCGCCGTAGACGGCGCGGCTGAAGCGGGCGCGGGCGCCGTCGTCCGGCAGCGCCAGCGCCACGCGGGCGGCCAGCAGCCCGTTCTGCGGAAACGGATCGGGGCGGCGGAACGGCAGGCCCATGCGCCGGCAGGTCCGTTCCATGTCGCGCCACATGTAAGCGCCCTTGGCCGGTTGCAGGTTGAAGGGGGAGGTGGACCAGCCGAGCCCGGCGAACACCGGCCCCAGCAGGAACGGCTGCCAGCGAACGGCGAGGCCCCGCTCGTCGGCGAGGGCATCGACGCGCATGGCGGCGGGGTAGGAGTAGGTGCTGGCGAACTCGTACCAGAACTCGATGGTCGTCAACAGAATCCCACCTGCTGAACAAAAGACTCGAAAAAGGTGATGTGCCCCTTTCTTGCCCGTTCGCGAGGCGGATAGGGGTCAGGCCACCGGCGGTGCCCTATAAAACCACATCGGCGGCGAAATCAATCAGCCGCGCTAAGGCTCCGGCCACCTGGGCCGCTTGTTCGGCGCGCTTGATGACGTCCTTGATCTCGTCCGTGAGTTCATCCAGCTGCGTCTTGGCAGCCTTGATATCGGTGGTCAGGGCCACGTAGGTCAGGTTGCTGTCCCGGAGATTGCGGGTGTCGATGGCGATGCGCTCCCGGCGCAGGATCTCGATGATGTCCAACAGCACCAGTTGCTGGCTGCCGCTCGCCGTGTCTTCCGCCTTTTCGAGCGCCGTAATGGCCTCGCTGATGATTTGTCGCGCATCCTTATAGGCGTAGGTCATCGGTCTCACCCCTGTTCAGCAGCCCGTTCAGGACATCGCCGCCGACCGCAGGTCGCTGGCGATGGCCTGCAGGTCCTTGGCCCGCTCGAAAAAGGCCTGGATCTTGGCGCGGGCGGAGGCGTCGGTCGGCGACTTCAGCGCCTCATGCGCCTCCAGCAGCTTGTCCAGGGTCGGTGGAATCGCATCCAGCAGGCGGGCGGAGTCGCGCAGCTTGCGAACCTCGGCCTGGGCCTTCAGCACCGCGTCGTACATGGCTCCACTGGGCGTTTGGCCCTCGCTCTTGATGATCAGCAGCAGCTTCTTCTTCTGTCCGACCAGGGTCTCGATGCTGTCGTGCAGGATGGCGCGGAAGCCGCCTGCGTCGGGGTCGCCGAGGTCCGCCTTGAAGGCCTCGACGCCGGTCTTCAGGTCGTCGTGAACGGCGGCGACGATCACTGGCACTTCGCGATGCAGCTTCTCTTCCACCATCACCGCCGCCAGGCCGCCGGTGGCTTTGGCGATCCCGGCGGCGAGACCGCCGGGAAGGGATTTTCCCGACTGGGCCATGGCCTTGCCGCCAACATCGGCGAACGCCTTGCCGGTCGCCGCGAACTTTGTCCGCACGCCGTCCAGCTGCTCCTCGGAGACGGCGGCGGCCAGGCTCTCGGCGTACTTCGACAAGGCGTCGAAGTACGCTACCCGTGGCGCAATGGCGTCATCGGTGAGGTTCTTGTTGCCGCCGAACTGGATGTTCGGGTCCGGCTCGCGAATGAACCGCTCCGCCACCGCGGCGTCGTTGAACGCGGTTTCAAGCCGCTGGATCTCGCCAAGCCCCTGCTTGACGGACGTCGATGCGCCCTCGAGGGCAACGGCGAACGTGCTGACCGCGTCCGCCGTCGGCCGGGTGGTGCAGCCCGCGGCAACAACCAGCACCGCCACCACCAGCAGCAGCGGACGGGCGCGTGAACACGCCAGTGACATCGGAACCTCCCCCCTCCCCGTCGTTGTCCCCCTCGGTTGTCGATCGAGCCGAATCAGACCGAGCAGAACCGCATCCCTTTTCTGCCAGAAAAAGGGCGAAAAGATGGGAGGGCGCCCGATCTAGCAGGCTGCTGAAAAACCCTGAAGAGGCTGCGAAACACGGACAATGGCCGAGGACCAGAAGGGGGACGCGCCGTGATGCTGGGCGCATCACAAGCGGCGCCCGACGCCGTCATTCGGCCATTGTCCTGTTTCCCCAAGGGGCTGCCGTCCGACCGTCCGTCTGGTTCGTCGCCCCGGCTCGACGATGCGCCCAGCATCGCCATCGCCGCGGCTCCTGCCATGCGGATGGTTGGGCCGGCAACGCAGTCCTTCCAGGGTTTTTCAGCAGCCTGCTAGGCGCCGGCCGAATGCCGTTGCCGGATGTTGCTGAACGTTACTGGATGACGATGCGAGGCGCCGTGGCCGCCTGCTCGGCCAGGCTCTCGCCCACCTTCTCCCAGATCCGCGCGGCGATGGCCAGATAGGCCTGGGCGTGCGGCCCGTCGGGCGCCGAAGCGACGATGGGCTGGCCGCCGTCGGAGGTCTCGCGGATGGCCACGTCCAGCGGGATCTCGCCCAGGAAGTCCATGCCCAGCCGGTCGGCCTCGCACTGTGCCCCGCCGTGGCCGAAGATCTCCGTGCGTTCGCCGCAGTGCGGGCAGGCGAAATAGCTCATATTCTCGATCAGGCCCAGCACCGGCACGTCCACCTTGCGGAACATGTTGAGGCCCTTGCGGGCGTCGATCAGCGCGATGTCCTGCGGGGTGGAGACAATCACCGCCCCGGCCAGCGGCACCCGCTGCGCCATGGTGAGCTGGGTGTCGCCGGTGCCCGGCGGCATGTCCACCACCATCACGTCCAGCGGCCCCCACGACACGTCGCGCATCATCTGCTCCAGCGCCGACTGCACCATCGGCCCGCGCCAAACGATGGGGGTCTCCTCGTCCACCAGGAAGCCCATGGACATGCTGCGGATGCCGAAGCACTGGATCGGGTCCAGCTTGACCCCGTCGGAGGACTTGGGGCCGCCGGTCACGCCCAGCATCCGCGGCATGGACGGGCCGTAGATGTCGGCGTCCAGCAGCCCCACGCGATGCCCCAGCTTAGCCAGCGCAATAGCCAGGTTGACCGCGGTGGTGGATTTGCCGACCCCGCCCTTTCCCGACGCCACGGCGATGATCGCCCGCACGTTGGACAGCAGCTCCGGCTGCGCCGGCCGGCCGCCGTGAGCATGCCCCGGCGCCGGTCCCGCGGCCGGCTTGCGTTCGGCGGTCAGGATCACGCTGGCGGTGAGCACGCCGGGCAAGGCATGAATCGTGGATTCCGCCCGCTTGCGAAGCGGTTCCATGTGCGGACCGCGCTCCGGCTCCACCTGCAGGGTCACGGCCACGTGGCCGTCCTTCACCTGCACCGCCTGTATCATGCCGGAGCTGACGATATCCTGGTTGCGGTCGGCATCGACGACGCACCGCAACGCGTCGAGCACCTCGCCCTCGGTGATCTGGGCCATGCCCGTTCTCCCCTCCCTTGAATGCGTCTCTGTTAGTTCGCTTCTCGCTTCTCGACGGCGTCTCTCTCGCAGCGGCCTGCGAACGACGGTGCCGGATTTTCGTCAGTAGCCTGCCAGGCGGATTGTTTGCGCCACCCCAAGGAGTGGCCTATAAGCCGCCCAACACATATATGAAACGGGAGACCGATCGCCAACGCACATTGCGGCGGCAGCGGTCACCGTGCGCATGGCGCACGTCCATCGAGTGTAGAGGCCGGCGAGCAGCGCGGCGGCCAGGAGGGACAAAGCGAATATGGCTTGGAATCCGAAAGGCGGCGGCCCCTGGGGTGGGGGCGGCGGAGGTGGTGGAGGAGGACCGTGGGGCGGTGGCCCCTCAGCGCCGCCGCCGCCGAACGTCGAAGAGATGCTCCGTCGGGGTCAGGATCGGCTGCGCCGCTTCATGCCTGGGGGCACCGGCGGCGCCCGCGGCATCCTGTTGGCGGTGGTGGCGGTTCTGGTCGTCTGGCTGGCCACGGGCATCTACCGCGTGCAACCGGGCGAAGTGGGCGTCGAACTTCTGTTCGGCCGCTATGTGGGTCAGACCGCCCCGGGTCTGCACATCTGGTTCCCGACGCCCATCGGCCAGGTGGGCACCCCCAACGTCGAACAGACCAACGTGCTGACCATTGGCTATCGCGGCGGCCAGGAGATCGGCCGCGCCGGCCAGCGCGACGTGCCGCAGGAAAGCCTGATGCTGACCGGCGACCAGAACATCATCGACGTGGACTTCGTGGTCCAGTGGCGGATCAAGAACGCCGCCGACTACCTGTTCAACATCCGCGATCCGGAGGGCACGGTGAAGCTCGCCGCCGAAAGCGCCATGCGCGAGGTGATGGGCCAGACGCCTCTGGAGCCGGCGCTGACCATCCAACGCCAGGAGGTGGACCAGAAGACCCGTGACCTCTTGCAGCAGATCCTCGATTCCTATGGCGCCGGGGTGTTCGTCGCCGACGTCAAGCAGCTCAAGGTGGACCCGCCGACGGAGGTGATCGACGCTTTCAACGACGTGCAGCGGGCGCGCCAGGACCAGGAACGCTCGGTCAACGAAGCCCAGGCCTACCTGAACGACATCATTCCCCGCGCCAAGGGTCAGGCGGAACGCGTTGTCCAGGCGGCCAACGCCTACCGCGAGAAGGTGGTTCGCGACGCGGAGGGCGAAGCGAAGCGCTTCATCTCGGTCTATGACGCGTACCGAACCGGCAAGGAAGTGACCACGCGGCGGCTGTACCTGGAGCGAATGCAGGAAGTCCTCGGCAGCACCGAGAAGGTGATCATCGATTCCGGTGGCAGCGGCCAGGCGGTGGTGCCCTACCTGCCGTTGCCCGAGCTGCGCCAGCGAAGCCAGGAGACGGCCCAATGAGCAAGGGACTGTTTGCCGCCATCGGCGTGATCCTCGTGGTGCTCGGCATCGCCGGGTACAGCGCCCTTTATACCGTCCACCAGACCCAGCAGGCGCTGGTGCTGCAGTTCGGCAAGCCGGTCCGCGTGGAGCAGGAGCCGGGGCTGAAGTTCAAGCTGCCGTTCGTGCAGAACGTGGAACTGTACGAGAAGCGGATCATCGATCTGGACCCGCCGGTGCAGGAGGTGCTGCTCGCCGATCAGAAGCGCATCACCGTCGATTCCTTCGCCCGTTACCGGATCTCCGATCCGCTGCGCTTCAAGCAGCGGGCGCTCACCGAGGCCAATTTCCGCCAGGTGTTTGGCGGCCGTCTGAATTCCTCGGTCCGGAGCGAGGTGGCCAAGGTGTCGCTGGCCGACATGTTGTCCGAACAGCGTGCCCGGGTGATGGCGCGGATCACCAACTCCATGAAGGCGCAGGCGCCAGACTTCGGCATCGAGGTGGTGGACGTGCGCATCGGCCGCACCGACCTGCCGGAAGCCACCAGCCAGGCGGTGTACAACCGCATGCGCTCGGAACGTGTGGCCACCGCCGCGCAGCTGCGCGCCGAGGGCGAGGAGATGAAGGCCAGGATCCAGGCCGAGGCCGATCGTCAGCGGACGGTGCTGCTGGCTGAGGCCGAACGCGAGGCACAGATCCTGCGCGGTACCGGCGACGCCGAACGCACCAACATCCTCAACGACGCCTACGGACGCGATCCGGCGTTCTTCGACTTCTATCGGACGCTGGAGGCGTACTCCGCCCTGCAAGGCGAGGGGACGACCATGGTGCTGAGCCCCGATGCCGACTTCTTCCGCTTCTTCTGGAACGAGACCGGGCGGCCGGACGAGCCGACTCAGTGAGCCGGCGCAATGATGGAATCCGCCGCCGGCGACCGGTGAGGTGCCGGTGAGGTGAGCGACCTGGCGGTGGCCCTGGGCTTGGCGCTGGCCATCGAAGGGGTTGCCCTGGCGCTGTTCCCCGAGGCGGTGCAGCGGATGATGCAGGAGGTATTGACGCAGCCGGCAGGCGTCCTGCGCATCGCGGGGGTGGCGGCGGTGGTGGTCGGCGTGGTCGTGGTCTGGGTGATCCGCGGTGGGTAAGACGGCGTGAGCAAAACGCGACCGATGATCCGGATCACGACCCGTCAAAGCGCCGTGAGCGGTCGCCATTTGCCACGATGTTGCCACGATTCGCCGTCATTCGGGGGCAACCCCCGTTGACGCACGGTCCGCTCCGGACTACATCGTTTGCCACGGCCGGATCGGGGCCGAAGCGCCTTTCAGTATTGAGAATCAAGGAGTTGTTTCCCGTGTTGCATCCCCGTTTCGCAGGTGCTCCGGCGTCTCGCCGTTCCCCGACCCCTGCGGTTGCCATTGCCGTTTCGTCACATGCCGGCGGGCGCCGGCTGCTCGCCGTGTTCGCTGCCGCTCTCATGGTGCTCGCGCTGATCGGCACCGCCGGCCCAGCCCACGCCAAGGCGGCGCCGGAGAGCTTCGCCAACCTTGCCGACAAGCTGCTGCCGCTGGTGGTCAATGTATCCACGACGCAGATCGTCGAAGGCCGTTCGGGCGTGGAGATGCCTCAGGTGCCGCCGGGCTCGCCCTTCGAGGAGTTCTTCAAGGAGTTCTTCGAGCGCAACGTCCCGCGCCGGCAGCGCCGCTCCACCTCGCTCGGGTCCGGGTTCATCGTCGATGCAGCCGGCCACGTGGTCACCAACAACCATGTGATTCAGGATGCCGACGAGATCGCCGTGGTGCTCAACGACGACACCCGGCTCGAAGCCGAGGTGGTCGGGCGGGATTCGAAGACCGACATCGCGGTGCTCAAGGTCAAGCTGCCGGGACGGTTCGACGCCATCGCCTGGGGCGATTCCGACGACAGCCGGGTCGGCGACTGGGTGATCGCCATCGGCAACCCGTTCGGCCTCGGCGGCACCGTCACCGCCGGCATCATCTCCGCCCGCGGTCGCGACATTAACGCCGGGCCCTACGACGACTTCATCCAGACCGATGCCTCCATCAACCGCGGCAATTCCGGCGGGTCCATGTTCAACATGGACGGCGAGGTGATCGGCATTAACACGGCGATCTTCTCGCCGTCGGGCGGCAGCGTCGGCATCGGGTTCGCCATCCCCAGCAACGTCGCCCAACCGGTGATCCGCCAGCTCATCGAAACCGGCGAGGTGAAGCGCGGCTGGCTGGGCGTGCACATCCAGGCGGTCACCGACGAGATCGCAGAGTCCCTCGGCCTGGAGGAATCCAGCGGCGCGCTGGTGGCCAGCGTCATCGAGGAGGGGCCGGCGGCGAAGGCCGGCATCAAGGCCGGCGACGTGATCCTCGAATTCGACGGCCGACCGGTGGGCGAGATGCGCCGCCTACCGCGGATGGTGGCCGACACCGAGGTCGGCAGGGAAGTTGACGTGGTGCTGTGGCGCGACGGCAAGAAGCAGACCGTCGACGTGACCATCGGCGCGCTGGACGAGGGCGAGAAGGTGCTTGCCGCCCGCTCCGGCAACGGCTCGACGGAGGGCAGCCAGTCTTTCGACAGCCTGGGACTCACTGTGGCGGAGCTGGACGACGCCCTGCGTGAGCAGTTCGAGATCGACGAAGACAGCAAGGGCGTGGTGGTCACCGAGGTGGCCGCCGACGGCCCGGCGGCGGAGAAGGGCGTCCGGCCCGGCGATGTCATCGTCGAGGTCAGCCAGCAGGAGGTGACGAGCCCGGCCGACGTGGCCGCCCGCATCGAGGAGGCCCGCGATTCGGGTCGCCGGTCGGTGCTGCTGCTGATCGAAGGGCAGGCCGGCCTTCGGTTCGTCGCGCTGCGCGTCGAGCAGGGCTGAGAGCCTTCCGGTGAGCGTCCCGCTGGTGCGGCCGTTCGCCGCCATCCGGCCGGCGCCGGGCAAGGCCGCCGTGGTGGCGGCGCCGCCCTATGACGTGCTGACCACGGAGGAGGCGCGCGCCCGCGCCGCCGGCAATCCGGCGAGCTTCCTCCACGTGTCGAAGCCGGAAATCGACCTGCCGGTGGGCGCCGACGCCATGTCGGACGACGCCTACGCTACCGCCGCCCGCAACATGCAGCGCATGCTGGCCGAGGGCGTGCTGGTCCGTGATGCCGCGCCCGGCTTCTACGTCTATCGGCTCACTCGCGAGGGCCACGTGCAGACCGGGGTGGCGGCGGCGGCCTCCATGGCCGCCTACGAGAACGGCCGGGTGCGCCGGCACGAGCTCACCCGTCCCGACAAGGAGCACGACCGCGCCCGGCAGATCGACGCGGTGAACGCCCATACCGGCCCGGTGTTTGCCACCCATCGCGCCGACGACCGGGTGGCCGCCGGGATCGCCGCCGTCACGGCCGGGCCCCCGGCCATGCAGGCGGAGGTGGACGGCACCAGCCACGAGGTGTGGACGGTCGACGATCCGGCGGCGGTGACGGAGATGGCCGCCGCCTTCGAGGCCATGCCGGCCATCTATATCGCCGACGGCCACCACCGCTCGGCGGCGGCGGCGCGGGTGGCCGAATGGCGCCGCGCCGCGGGTGCCGGCGCAGGGGATGGTCACGAGTGGTTCCTGGTGGTCAGCTTTCCCGCCGACGAGGTGGCGATCCTCGACTACAACCGCGTGGTCCGCGATCTCAACGGGCTCGACCCGGCCGTGTTCCTCGACGCCATCACCGACGCCTTCCACGTAGCCCCGGCAACGGAACCGGTGCGCCCCGATGCGCCCGGCGTGTTCGGACTGTTCGTGGATGGCGGCTGGCATCGGTTGCAGGTGCGTACGCCGCCGCCCGCCGACGTGCCGCCGGTGGCGCGCCTCGATATCACCGTGCTCACCGAGCGGCTGCTGGCGCCGGTGCTGGCCATCGGCGATCCGCGCACCGACCCCCGCATCGACTTCGTCGGCGGCGGCCGCGGCCTCGGCGAACTGGAACGCCGGGTGCGCTCCGGCGACTGGGCGGTGGCGTTCTCGCTCTATCCCACGTCGCTCGCCGACCTGATGGCGGTGGCCGACGCCGGCCAGGTGATGCCGCCCAAGTCCACCTGGTTCGAGCCCAAACTCGCCGACGGACTCCTCTCCCTCCCCATCGACTGACCACGCATTTCGGTTCGACCGGAACACCAGTCCCCCTTGCCGGTGTGTCGTCAAACCGTCACAATTCCGACGTGATCGTCGAGGCGCCGGAGGGCGTCCATGATTCCGTTGAAGGACCGCCTCACCGCGTTAACCGCCGACATTCGGGTCGGCGTGATCGGCATCGGCTCCATCGGCGCCGGCCTCGTCTATCAGACCCGCCACACGCCCGGCATGGCGCCGGTGGCCATCGCTGACATCAAGCTCGACAAGGCCGTTAAATGCGCCGAGTGGCTGGGTGTGGATTTCGCGGTCGTCGACTCGGTGGGGGCGCTCGATCGCGCTATCGAGAACGGCAAGATGGCGGTCTGCCAAGACGGTCTGCTGCCGGCCTCCTCCGGTCTCATCGACGTGCTCATCGAATCTTCCAACGCGGTCTACCCCGGCGCGATCCACGCCAAGACCGCCCTGGAGCACGGCCAGCACGTGGTGATGATGAACTACGAGGCGGAGCTCATGTACGGCCCGCACCTGCTGCGCGTCGCCGACGCCAACGGCAAGGTCTACACCTGCGCCGACGGCGACCAGCCGACGGTGATCAAGCGGCTGGTGGACGACCTGGATCTGTGGGGGTTGGACCTGGTGATGCTGGGGAACATCAAGGGCTTCCTCGACCGCTACACCAACCCGACGAAGATCGCCCCCGAGGCCGACAAGCGCAGCCTCGACCACAAGATGTGCAGTTCGTACACCGACGGCTCGAAGCTGTGCGTGGAGATGGCCGTGCTGGCCAACGCGCTCAACGGCCGTACGCTGGTCCCCGGCATGCTCGGCAAGAAGACCGCCTCGATCCACGACATTTTCGAGGTGATTGATTTCGGCAGGATCTGGAACAAGGGCGATCCACCGCTGGTGGACTACGTGCTCGACGCGCTGCCCAAGGGCGGTGTGTTCGTCATCTGCCACACCGACGAGCCGTTTCAGCAATACACGCTGTCGTGGTTCCCGCCGGACGTGGGACCCGGCCCCTTCTACCTGTTCTATCGCCCCTACCACCTCGGCCACATCGAGGCCATGGCGTGCGTCGCCGAGGCGTTCCTGGACCATTCCGCGAGGCTCCAGCCGCGGTCCGGGATGAAGACGAACGTTTACTGCTATGCCAAGCGCGACCTCGCCGCCGGCACTGAGCTGGACGGCATGGGCGGCTACGAGACCTACGGGCTGATCGAGAACGTGGACGCCAACGCCGAGGCGCCGGGAATGCCGCAACTCCTCTGCAACGGCGTGAAGGTGAAGCGACCCATCCGCAAGGACGAGAGGATCCTGCTCGACGACTGCGTGTTCGATGCGGACGCCGCCGAGTTCAAGCTCTACGAGGCGGCGCTGGCGGAGCGGTTCCTTTGAGCCGCCGAACGGCGGTCTCCTCGATCCCTGATCCCTCGGCCCTCCGCGTCGTGGCTTGGGGCACCTACGATCTCGGCAAACCGCGCACCCGCATCCTCCTCGACGGCATGCGCCGGACCTTCGATTCCGTCATCGAGATCCATGCCGACGTGTGGTCGGGGGTGGAGGACAAGAGCCAGATCCACGGCTGGCGCCACCGGGCGGCGGCGCTGATCCGCTGGCTGCTGGCCTATCCCGGCCTCGTGTATCGCTACCTCACCGCCCCGCCGCACGACGCGGTGGTGGTGTTCTACATGGGGCATCTGGATGTGCTGGTGATCTGCCCCTGGGCGCGGCTGCGCGGTGTGCCCGTCGTCTGGGACGTGATCCTCACCATGTACGACACTGTGGTGGAGGACCGCCGAAATGTGGCCGCCGACGGAGTGGTGGCGCGGCTCATCGGGCTTTGGGACCGGCTGGCGCTGGCCGCCGCGGACCGGCGTGTCATGTTGACGCGGGCCCGCGCCGACCTCACGGCCGAACGGCTGGGCACACCGCCGGAGCGCTTCGACGTGGTGCCGCTGACGGTGGAGGCAGGCGCCTTCAGCCCCGTCGACCCAAGTCCGCCGAAGGACCCGGAGCGGCTGCGGGTGCTGTTCTATGCCCAGTTCACCCCCATGCACGGCCTCGATCGGGTGATCGCCGCGGCCGAGCTGGCGAAGAATCTGCCCTTCGACTGGCGCATCATCGGCCGGGGGCAGGAGGGCTGGCGCCTGGAGGAATGGCTCGAACGCCATCGGCCGGACAACGTGACGTGGCTGGAGTGGGTGCCGTACGAGGACCTGAGGGACGAGATCGCGGCATCGGACGTGTGCCTCGGCGTGTTCGGGGACAGCTCCAAGGCCGTTTCCTCCGCGCCCAACAAGCTGTTCCAGGTGCTCGCCGTGGGCCGCGGGCTGGTGACCCGCGACACCCTGGCCATGCGCGAGATCCTGGGCGACGACTCGCCGCCCGGCATCTATCTGGTGGCGGACGGCACGCCGGAGGGGATCGTGGTGGCGCTGAAGCAGGCCTGGAAGGAGCGCGACCTGCTGCGCGCCGGGCCGCTGCACGGGGAGCTGAACGCCCGCTTCACGCCCGAGGCGGCGGCGGACGCCTTCGCCCAGGTGATCGCCTCGGCCACCGTGCTCGACGAACCGGCGGCCGCCGCACCCGTCGCTTCGTAGGGGTTATTCTTCCCGACTACCGCAAGGCGCTGGCGAGGGCGTAGAGCATCAGCAGGTGGGCCGGGTAGTAGGCGTAGAACAGGTCCCGCGGCAAGCGCGGCAGGCGCATATCGAAGCGGAGGGTGATCATCGCCACGGCACTGGCTGCCAGGGCGCACAGGCCGCCGGGGCCGAAGTAGGGGGCAAAGACCATCAGGTTGCCCAGCACGCCCCACGGTCCCGCGGCCAAGGCGCCCCATAGCGGCCGATAGGCGGCAATCGCCGCGATCCCCGGAACCATCAGCACGCCGAAGATGCCGTAGTCCACGAACGGCGCGGCCAGCATCACCAGCGCCAACAGCAGGACGCGGCCGAGCCGCGGCGGTCGCTGCATCTCGTGCAGGAGCCCGAAGGCGGCCACGCCGAGGACCAGGGTGAAAAAGATGTTGGGGTCGGTCCAGCCCTTGCCGACGAACACGAACACCGGCTGGCTGACCAGCGCCCAGAACGTCAGGCGGGGGAGATAGCGCCGCCACAGCCCCGGCTCCATGGCCAGCCGCGAAGCGATGATCCAGGCCAGCAGCGGAAACGTCAGCCGCCCGATGGCGTTGGTCTCGAAGTAAAGCGCCGGCTCGACGATCTTCCCGTAGTGGTCGACGGTCATCGCCGCCAGGGCGATCCACTTCGCCAGCTCGAACCGTGCCTGGGCGGCCGTGCCGAGAACGCCGGTACGGGGCGTGTCCATGGACGGGTTCGTGATGCCGGTTTCCGTGGCCGTCATGGGGTCGCGGCGCCGATCCAGGACCAGGAGTAGGGAATCAGGTTCAGCGCCCAGTGGGCCAGCAGCGCCGGCCAGATGGAGGCGGTGCGCAGCGTCATGTAGGCGAACAACAGGCCCACCGGCAGGGCCAGCATGGCTTCCAGCGCCGGCACGCCGATGTGCGCCACCTGGAACAGTGCCCCGGCGGCGAACACCGCGATCAGGCCGTTGCTGCTCAGCTTGAAGTCGCCCATCGGCACGGCGGACAGCCGCCGTTCCGGCATCATCAGGGCCAGCACCACGCCGAACAGCAGGAAGTGCTCCGGCACCATCGCCGCCAGTTCCATCGCCTCGAACAGCGGCGTGCCCCAGGGGTCGGGTGTCCCGACGCTCAAGGCGATGCCGAGGAAGATGACCGGCAGCGACAAGGCGATGCACAGCGGTGCGGTCTTCGCCACCGGCGCCCGCAGTCCGGCGTCGGCGGGGCTGCGGCGGGCGATCCAAAGCCCGATGATGGGCGGGACCAACCCCAGCGTGAATGCCTCGATAGTGCGATAGAGCGCGGTTGCTTCCGCTCCATCCAAAAGGCCGCCGATGGCGCCGTGCCACCAGGGGGCGATCTGCCGATAGAAGACGTCGTGCCACACGTCCATGGGGGCGGGAAGCAGCCGGGCCCCCTGCCCCCAGAAGGACGACACGTAAACCAGGCAGGCAACGGCCAGGAGGGCGGTTATCGCGCCCGCGCTGGCCATCGAGTGCCTGTCAGTAGAGCTGGCTGTCGTCACGCCGTTGCCCCTGGTTGAAGTACAGAAAGCGGGGCTTACTTGTCGCCTTTTCTCGACTTCAGATAGGAGCCCACGGCGACGGCCGCTCCGCCGATCGCCAGCAGCGACAGCGACGACGGCTCGGGGATCTGACACGGTTCTTCGACGCAGAAGGTTCCGAAGAACCCGGCATACGCGGACTGCGCTTCCACCAGCAACACTGTGGCGGCAGCCATGAGGGGCAGGATCAGTTTCATGGTCAATACTCCCAAGGATGGGTCAGCGGTGGATGGCGGCCCCAGGGACGGAGGAGCCGCTCGCCCCATCCATGCGAATATCGTGCAACTGCGTTAAGTCGTTGAAAGAACGGAGTTTTCTTTTGTTACGGAAGTGTCATGTGTAAAGATTCCCGGCGCCGTCTTCCCTTGTTCCTGGCGCCGGCACCCGCGCTTCAACCTCGGCCGGTGGCGTCGAGTGGCTCCGGGTCGGGCGCGTCGGGGGTGACGGAGCCGCGGTAGCGGACGATGACGCCGCCGCCCAAGGGCGCGCCGAGCGTCACGTCGAAATGGAACACGCCGTCGATCTCGAACTCCCGGCTGTCGCTCCATGGCAGCAGCGCCTTCGGGATCGGCACCCCGAGGACCCATCCGCGCCGCACCGGGAGGTGCAGGACGCCGCCGGCCACCGGAAGGTCCTGCTCGTAGTTGAACAGCCAGAACCGTTCCCGGAATCGGCCGGGTTGCCGTGCCGGCGTCAGGTAGGACCTGAACACCCGGCCGGCAAATCTCCGCTCCCACGTCTCGCCGCTGGCGGTCCGCGTCTTGGTGATGGTCAGCGGCACCCCGTCGCCCTCGAACGGAAAGCGGAAGAACCAGGCGGCGAACCGGGCCAGCGCGTTTTTGCCACGATCCACCCGGGCGAGGCCGGAGAAGGTCTCCACATCCTGCACCGAATGCAGGCGCCGCACCGCCGGTGGCAGCTCGCGCCAGGTCTCGCCCAGGGCGCGCTGGAACAGCGTCGGCCAAGGTTCGGCCTGACGGCGGGTGGTCACCGGCAGGTCGGACGTGGCCGCTTCCATCTCCGCCAGGGTGGTCTCGGCCAGGCAGGGGCGGGCGCCGGGGCGGATGCGGTCGGCGTGGCGCAGCAGCGTGCGAACGGCGACGGTGGGGATGAACGGTCCCGATCCCGCGTCCGCCAGCAGCTCCCAGCGTCGCCGCACCGGCCGGTCGCCTTCGGTCCCAACAACGTCCCCGACCACATGAACGACCATGCCGCCGCGGTCGGTCCCGAACGGCTCCAGCAGGCCCGCCAGCCAGCGCGCCGGTGCGGCGTCCGGCGCCCGTCGGGGAGCAGCCGCCACCGGCGCAGCAGGGCGAGGGTAGCGATGCCCAGGTTCAACGCCGGAAGCTCCATCCCGGCGCGGAACATCACCGAGCGCGCGGCGAAGAAGCGGGGAAACAGCTGGATGTCGGGTACGCGGATGAACCACGCGCCGCGAACCGGGCCGTCCATGAGCCGGTAACGGCGACGGTCGGTCCAGCAGCGGGTGTCGCGCCACATCCCGCCCCGCCACGTCTTCGACCGCCGTCCCACCTGATCGAGGATGCTCGCCATCACCGCCTTGCCGCGCGGGATGCGGTTGCCGGGCAGGATGGCGGTCTCGATGAGGACGATCTCGTCCAGCCCGTCGGCGAGCGCGCGCACCGCCGCCGACGACAGGCCGGGCACGCTGCTGGCGCCCGACAGCACGAAGCACCCCGCCGCGATGGCCTGGGCGTCCAGGGCGCCGATGCCGGCGGTGAAGTCGGCGTCGTCCGACAGGTCGAGATAGTGGATGCCGTTGTCGACGCAGAACCGCGCCACCTTGTAGGGGTCGGAGCCGTAGAACTGATAGGGGCCGGCGGCGTCCACCACCACCTGCGGCGCGGCCGCGAGGATCGGGCTCAGGTCCACCGCCAGGTCCACGTGCAGCGATTGCGCGCCGAAGCGCGCGGCGCAGTCTTCCGTCCAGCGGCGATCGCGGCCCGCCGCCCACAGGTCGTGGCCATCACGTTTCAGCAGCTCCAGGAGCCGGCTGCCGAAGACGCCGTAGGCGCCGATGACCACGACCCTCATGCGATCAATCGGCGGCGAAGCTCGGGGTCAGGCACGGCGCACATGTCGGTGCGGCCCTCGACCAGGTAGAGCCAGCTCTTCGGATCGTCCGGGTCGAGGCCGTAGTGCGACAGCACCGACCGGCCCAACGCGGTGTCGATGGGGCAGATCCGGAACTCGTTCTGCCGATCCAGCCGGCTGATCAGCCGGGCGCCGGTGGAGCACAGCGTGCACTGGCCGTCCATGAAGGTGATGGGGACGCCGTCGTCGAAGTCCGGCACCGACGGGTCGCCGCGATAGGAGTACGGTCGCTGCTCGATCAAGACCGGCATCCGGCCCGCTTCTTCACGCCTTCCCGCGTCTGGGTCTCAAGCCCGGTTCTACGGTAGCAACGTTCCAGCACAGGAAAAACCCTAGAGCGTGAGGGATTCGATGAATACTCGTATTCAGTGCTTCCCGCGCCGGACCGTTACTCCAGCGTGGTGAAGAAGATCGCCACCAGGAATCCCGAGAGGGTGGAGAGGCCGACCACCGAGCCGCCCTTGAAATACGCCTCGGGCATCATCGTCTCGGCGATCATCGTCAGCATCGCGCCCACCGCGATCCCCTCAAGCAGCGAGACCACGATCAGCGGGGCGCCGACGAAGAACATGGCGCCGACGGCGGCGCACACCCCGGTCAGCACCATCAGCGAGGTCCACATGGCGAGCACCCGGCCGAAGGACATGCCCTGCTGGCGCATTCCTACCGAGCTCGACAACGCCTCTGGATAGTTCGACAGGAACAGTCCAGCGACGAGCGAATAGCTCACGTGGCCGCCATTGAGCACGCTGGCGCCGATAACGAACGCCTCGGGGATGCCGTCGAGAAGGATGCCGAGCCAGATCGCCAGCGGCGCGCCGGCGTGGGCTCGGACCTCGCTCGCCATGGCCGCCGCCGAGGGGATCAGCCCGCCCGTATCCAGGCTCTTGATTGCCTTCCGGGTCCACTGGGTGGCGCGGATCGGGTCGAAGGAATGCCGGGTTTCCAGGTAGCGCTCCACCTCCTCGCTCTGGAAATACTGGCGGACGTGTTCGCCCAGCGTCGGGCAGTGGGTGAGGAGATGGTCGAAGTCGCGTTTGCGAATGACCCAGAGGTCGGTCTCCGCGTCGACCACGGCGCTGACCGTGTGGCGGGCGCCGGTGAAGAAGGAGAAGCCGCCGAACGCCTCATTGTCGCCGATGGTGACCGGCTGCCGGTTCGGCTGCGATGCGTCGATCAGCGCCACACGGCCGTGCTCGACGATGTAGAACCGCTCCGCCACCTCGTTGCAGTGGAACAGCGTCTCGCCCTTCTGGTGGTGTTTGCAGATGACGATGCCGGCGACGGCCTCCAGCTCTTCGGCCGGTAGCTCCTTGAACAGCGGGAAACGGCCGATCCGGTCGGAGATGGCGACGAAAGCCTCGCGGTCGCGATTCACCTCCACGGCGGCGGACGGAAGGGCGCTGCGACGGATGCTCTGAACCGCGTGGTCGGTCCAGCTCCGGATGGGGTCGAGCGCCAGACCGTGTTGGTCCTGGAGATAGGTCACGGCCCCGTCGCTTTGGATGAACTCACCGATGTGTTCGGCGAGTTCCGGGGAGGTCTCCACTGCGCCCTTCAGGGATTCGACGGTCAGCACCCAGAGCTTGGTGGGTGCCGTCGCCACGGCCAGGGTGGCCCGTGGCGTGCCGATGATGCAGCCCATGTGGCCGAAGACGTCCCCCGGCCCGAGAGTCTGATACGGCTGCATCCCTTTGCGGGGATCGAGGAGTTGGATTGCGCCCGAGTCGATGATGTACAGCCGCTCCGACGGGTCCTGGTGACGGTAGACGGTTTCGCCCTCGTGGACCTCCAGGGTGAAGGTCCGGCTGGCCAGGTTCTTGACCACGTCGGCCGGGAGACCGGCCAGGAACGGCGCCCGGTTCAGCGAGGCGAAGGCCTGGCCGAACCGTTCCCGCTGGCGGCGCTGCAGGTAGAGGATGACCGTCGACGACTTGCGCAGGAAGCCGCCCTTGTTGTTGACGACGTCGTTCAGCAGGCGGAACAGCAACCCACCGGCGATGCCACCGGCGGCCAGCGCGAAAAAGTGTCCCCGCTCCAGCGCCGAACCCACCAGGTCGATGGCCAGGGCAGCGAGCAGCGCCCCGCCGCCGAAGGCCATGAGAATGGCGACGGAGCGGTCATCCGGGGTCCAGATGCGGGTGGTGAGCGTGCCGAGCGGCAGTGAGAGCGCGCTCAGGAGTCCGATCGCGAACGCGACGAGGATCACCGACTCCGTGAGTCCTCATGACGCTTCCACCCGAATTATGGTTAATGGGCGTTTACCACAAGGAGGTCGCCCAGCGGCCGACATTCGCCGAGGTCCCGAACGGCGTCACGAAAAATTCAACGACCGGACGGGCGGCCGATGCGGCTGTAGCGCGACTCAATCAAACGCTCCGGTTTTGCCGGAATGTCATCTGTTGGAATTGAGAGGAGACGCGGCATGAACCGCTTCACCGGCGGCTGCCTGTGCGGCAACGTCCGAATCGTGGCGTCGGGACTCCCCTACCGGGTCGGCCTTTGCCACTGTCTCGACTGCCGCAAGCATCATGGGGCCCTTTTTTACGCGTCCGCGGTGTTTCCCGAGGATGCGGTGACCATCGACGGCGAAACGCGCGACTTCGCCGGCCGGTTCTTCTGTCCCCGTTGCGGGTCGTCCGTTTTCGCCCGCACCGGAGACGAGATCGAAGTGAACCTGGGATCCCTGGATGCCCCCGACCAATTGATGCCGACCTACGAGAGCTGGGTCATTCGCCGCGAGTCCTGGTTGCCGCCGTTTCCGCTCGCCAGACGATACGACCGTGATCGTGACGCCACGGGTCGCTTCGAGGAGTAGGTTGCGCGCACAGCAGGCTTCGTCGTGGTCAAAGCCGTCCATGCGGCCCAAGGGGTTGCTCTTGCTTTGGGACGCTGTCTTGACCACTTACCTTAAAGGAACGCCGGAGGAAGCTGTGGATCAACCGGGGAGGGTAGAGAATCATGGTCCCGGAAGAGGACATCGATTTATTCGCCAGGGGCTATTTCGGAAAGCACCGTTCCGATGCCGCCGGAAAGGCCCGGCAGACTGCCGTCGAGATGGCGCAGTGCGGCGATGAGGAGGGCGAACAGGTCTGGCTCAGCGTCGCCGCGAGGATCGACACTCTGTCGGCGGATAACCGCCGACGGTAGCGCGATCTACGCCCAACCGAAGCGCACCAGCAGCCCGGCGTGATCGGAGGGCAGGAGTCCGCTCGCGGGGTCGGGGGTGTCGAGCACCCGCTCGGCGGAAGCGACCCTGAGGCGCCGCCCGGTGCCGTGCTCCGCCACCAGCAGGTGATCCACCCGGCGCGATCCCATCTCTCGCCCGCCCGTATCGGCCAGCGTGGGCAGTGGGCCGGTCGCTCCCTCGGCCACCGCGTCGCGCACTGCAAGCGTTGATTGTTCGCCCAGCCACCGGATCGGGCGGCCGTCCGGCTCGGCGTTTAGATCGCCGCCGATGACTGCCGCATCCACCGTTGATGGCGCCATGGCGTCCAGGGTGGTGTCGAGTTGGGCGATGCGCAGGTCGTCGGCGTCCGGCAGGTGGGTCAGGTGCAGGTTTACCAGGGTCACCGGCGCACCCTCCCACGACCATGCGGCTACCTGGGCGATGCGTTCGCCGTCCTCGGGCGACGCGGGCAGGTCCACCCGCCGCACGTCGGCCACCGGGGTGCGGGTCAGCATGGACAGGCCGGAGGTGCTGTCCACGGTGACGCCGAACAAGGGCCACGGCTTCCGGCGTGCCGGGTGGTGCACATGGTGCAGGCGCAGCCGCTCGCGCACCGCCTCGCCCGTATGCACGGCGCCGGAGGCGTCGGCGAACACCTCCTGCAGCAGCACCACGTCGGGGTCCAGGGCCTTCAGCCCGTCGCAGATCAGCCCCACCCGGTGGCCGTAGTCGCCGTCGGCCTTCCAGGTGTTGAGGGTCACCACGCTGAACGTCGCCATCGCCGCCTTTTCCGCCGACCGGTTGACGGCGGCGAGAGTGACCCGTTGAACGGTCGTCCACAAGGGGCCACCGCTGTATCGTTGCGGCGATGAACGTCACGCACCCCCCTTCTGTCCTGGTGATCGCCGGTCCCACGGCCAGCGGCAAGTCGGCGCTGGCCATGGACGTGGCGGCGACCTTCGACGGCACGGTCATCAACGCCGACGCCATGCAGGTCTACGCCGAACTGCGGGTGCTCACCGCCCGGCCGTCACCGGCCGACGAGGCGCGGGTGCCGCATCGACTGTACGGCGTGCTGCCGGCGGCGGAGCGGTGCTCCGCCGGGCGTTGGCGGGGCCTGGCCTGGGCCGCTGTCGAGGAGGCGTGGGGCGAAGGGCGGCTGCCGGTGGTTGCCGGCGGCACCGGGCTCTATCTGCGGGCGCTGATGGAGGGCTTGGCGCCGGTGCCGGCGATCCCCGAGGCGGTGCGCCGCGAGGCCGCCGAGGCGCTGGCGGCGGGCGGCATCGACGGCCTGCGGCGGGCGCTGGAGCCGCTGGACCCGGCGGCGGCGGCGCGACTGCGCGACCGGCAACGGCTGCAACGCGCCTACGAGGTGGTGCGTGCCACCGGCCGCACCCTGGCCGCGTGGCAGCAAGCCGGATCCGAGCCGCCGCCGGCGCGGTTCGTGGTGATCACCCTGGAACCGCCACGGGAGGTGCTCTACGCCGCCATCGACGCCCGCTTCGAAGCGATGATCGAGGCCGGCGCGGTGGAGGAGGTGCGGGCGTTGACGGCGCTGGGGCTCGATCCCGCGCTGCCGGCAATGAAAGCGGTGGGCGTGCGCGAACTGGGTGCCTATCTAAGGGGCGAGATGGATCTTGCGGGCGCGGTGGAGGCGGCGCAGCGGGGGTCGCGACAACTGGCCAAGCGGCAGCTCACGTGGATTCGCCATCAGGTTTCAGTGGATTTGCGGGAGTTCGCGCAATATTCGGAAAGTCACAAAGAAATTATCTTTTCATTTATTCGCCGGTTGGTGTTGACCAAAGGAGCCGGAGCGACTACGTTCCCAGCCGACTGACGGGCGGCCCGGCTTGATGCCGGGCCGCTTTGTCGGAAAGGCTTTCGTCATATCTGCAGGCGTATCGTCCCCCCAAGGGTGCCGGGGCGATGGGTCTCGACCGCGTCTCGCGGACCGTTGCGCGCCCACTTACAGCCACGATGCGAAAGGCAAGAAGATGGCAAACGACCAGATGACCGGAGCCCAGATCCTGATCAAAGCGCTGACCGATCAGGGCGTCACGGATGTATTCGGCTATCCCGGCGGTGCCATCCTGCCCGTATACGACGAGCTGTTCCTGCAGAATCAGATCCGCCACATCCTGGTCCGCCAGGAGGGCGGCGCGGTGCACGCGGCGGAAGGTTATGCGCGGTCCAGCGGCAAGGTGGGCGTGGTGCTGGTGACCTCCGGCCCCGGCGCCACCAACGCAGTGACGGGGCTCACCGACGCGCTGATGGACAGCGTGCCGCTGGTGTGCATCTGCGGCCAGGTGCCGACGCACCTGATCGGCAACGACGCCTTCCAGGAGTGCGACACCACCGGCATCACCCGGCCGTGCACCAAGCACAACTACCTTGTGCAGCGCACGGACGATCTGGCGCGCACCGTCCACGAGGCGTTCATCGTCGCCCGCAGCGGGCGTCCGGGTCCGGTGCTGATCGACCTGCCGAAGGACGTGTCCATGGGCTTCGGGTCCTATACGCCGTCGGATCAGGTGGAGCACAAGACCTATCGCCCGCGGACCCACGCCGATCCGGGGCAGATCGACGAGCTGGTGACGATGATGGCGGAGGCCAAGCGCCCGCTGCTCTATTGCGGCGGTGGCGTTATCAATTCCGGGCCTCAGGCGTCGGCGCTGCTGGGCGATCTGGTGAAGCTCAGCGGGTTTCCGTTCACCCTGACGCTGATGGGCCTCGGCGCGGTGCCGGCCTCGCATCCGCAGTTCCTCGGCATGGTGGGCATGCACGGCACCTACGAGGCCAACCTGGCGATGCACGGCTGCGACCTGATGGTGGCCGTGGGCTCGCGCTTCGACGACCGGGTGACCGGGCGGCTGAACGCCTTCTCGCCGGGCTCGAAGAAGGTCCACATCGACATCGACCCGTCCTCCATCAACAAGAACGTGGAGGTGGACCTCGGCATCGTCGGCGATTGCGGCAACGTGCTGGAGGCCATCATCGAGCGGTGGAAGGCGCGGGCCATCAAGCCGGACGCCGAGGCGCTGAAGGCCTGGTGGCGGCAGGTGGATGCCTGGCGGGGCCGCGACTCCCTGGCCTTCGGCCACAGCGACACCATCATCAAGCCGCAGTACGCCATCCAGCGTCTGTTCGAGCTGACCAAGGATCGCGATGACGTGATCATCTCCACCGAGGTGGGGCAGCATCAGATGTGGGCGGCCCAGCACTTCGGGTTCGAGAAGCCGGGGACGTGGCTCACCTCCGGCGGCCTCGGCACCATGGGCTACGGCATGCCGGCGGCCATGGGCGCCCAGCTCGCCAATCCCGACGCCCTGGTGGTGGACATCGCCGGCGAGGCGTCGATCATGATGAACATCCAGGAGCTGTCCACCATCTCGCAGTATCGGCTGCCGGTGAAGGTGTTCATCCTCAACAACGAATACATGGGCATGGTGCGGCAGTGGCAGGAGCTGCTGCACGGGTCCCGGTATTCGGAGAGCTACATGGACTCGCTGCCCGATTTCGTGAAGCTCGCCGACGCCTTCGGCGCGGTGGGCTTGCGGGCGGAGAAGCCGTCGGATGTGGACGACCTGATCCGCGAGATGATCTCCGTCGACAAGGCGGTCATCGCCGACGTCCGGGTGGACAAGGAAGAAAACTGCTTCCCGATGATCCCCTCCGGCGCCGCCCACAACGAGATGCTGCTGGGCCCGGAAGACAAGGCCGAAAAGCCGGTCTCGGAGGAGGGCATGGTACTCGTCTAAGGCTCATCGAGGGCTTGGGGCTTCGCGCTTCGGTCCGGGACCGCGCCGTCCGGCCGGTCCCGACCGCGGCCCCCGCCATATCCCGCCGACGGCCCGCATATCAGCGCGGGCAGACGTCCTCCACAAAACGAATTGACCGAGCGGATCGCCGTGACACCCAAACAGGAAATCATCGAAGAACACACCATCGCCATTCTGGTTGACAACGAACCCGGCGTGCTGGCCCGCGTGATCGGGCTGTTCTCCGGCCGCGGCTACAACATCGAGAGCCTGACCGTCGCCGAGACCGACCCCCATGGCCGGCTCTCTAGGATCACCATCGTCACCTCTGGCACGCCGATGATCATCGAGCAGATCAAGGCGCAGCTGGGCCGCCTGGTGCCGGTACACAAGGTCAGCGACCTGACCAAGGAAGGCCCGCACGTGAAGCGGGAGATGGCGCTGATCAAGGTCCAGGGCGTCGGCGAGCACCGGGTGGAGGCGCTGAGGATCGCCGACATCTTTCGCGCCCGCGTGGTGGACAGCACCAACGAATCCTTCGTCTTCGAGATCGTCGGCAAGCCCTCGAAGCTGGATGCCTTCGTCAAGCTGATGAAGCCGTTGGGGCTGGTGGACGTGGCGCGAACCGGTGTCGTTGCCATCGCCCGCGGACCGGAATCCATTTGACGGCGCCGATCTGATCGGTCGCCCACCGGCCGCGCGGCCGGGGCCTGCGATAGGGGGAGGAAATCAACGATGCGCGTCTATTACGACCGCGATGCGGACGTCAATCTGATCAAGTCCAAGCGCGTGGCCGTGGTCGGCTACGGCAGCCAGGGCCATGCCCACGCACTCAACCTACGCGATAGCGGCGTCAAGGAGGTGGCGGTGGCGTTGCGGCCGGGTTCGGCCAGTGCCGCCAAGGCCGAGGCCGAGGGCCTGGAGGTGAAGGAGCCGGCCGCCGCGGCGGCGTGGGCCGACGTGGTGATGGTGCTCACGCCTGACGAGCTGCAGGCGAAGCTGTACCAGGATCACCTGGCGCCCAACATGAAGGAGAACGCCGCGCTGGCCTTCGCCCACGGCCTCAACATCCACTTCCGGCTGATCGAGCCGCGGTCCGACCTGGACGTGTTCATGGTGGCGCCGAAGGGGCCGGGGCACACGGTACGCTCCGAATACCTGCGCGGTGCCGGGGTGCCGTCGCTGGTGGCTATTGGCCAAGACGCCACCGGCAGTGCGCTGGAGGTGGGACTGTCCTACGCCTCGGCGCTCGGCGCCGGCCGCTCGGGCATCATCGAAACCACCTTCCGCGAGGAATGCGAGACCGACCTGTTCGGCGAGCAGTCGGTGCTGTGCGGCGGGCTGACCTCGCTGATCCTCGCCGGTTACGAGACCCTGGTGGAGGCCGGATACGCGCCGGAGATGGCCTATTTTGAGTGCCTTCACGAGGTGAAGCTGATCGTCGACCTGATCTACGAGGGCGGCATCGCCAACATGCGGTACTCCATCTCCAACACCGCGGAATTCGGCGACTACACCAGCGGCCCGCGACTCATCGACGAAAGCGTGAAGCAGCGCATGAAGGCGGTGCTGGACGACATCCAGAGCGGCCGCTTCACCGCCCAGTGGATGCTGGAGAACGCTGCCGGGCAGCCCAGCTTCAAGGCCATGCGCCGGCGCGCCGCCGAGCATCCCATCGAGGAGGTGGGCGAACGCCTGCGCGGCATGATGCCGTGGATCGCCGCCGGTCGCTTGGTGGACAAATCGAAGAACTGACCGTCGTCCAGGCGGGGGGGGCGCCGGCGATGGCGATGAAGTACCTGGCGTTGCGGCTGACGGGCGGCGAGGGGGCTGTGGTGTTCCCAAGCTCGTTCCAGCACGCCTGGGTCGCCGGCCAGTTCGCGCCGGCGCAAGTGGTGGGCGCCGGATTCGTCCGCATGGCCGACGGCCGCGCGGAGTGCTTCGGCGGCAGCGCCAGTCTCGGCGTGATGTCTCGGCGGGAAACCGATTCGCGGCTGCTGGCCCATGATCTGGGGGGTGGCGAAGGGCCGACCGGCGGACAAACCGGTTGACAAAGCCAATTGAGAACGATCTTTAATTCACTAGGTCTTAACCGTCCCGGCGCTATGTGATCGCCGAGGCGAGGTCCAAGGCCTGAACCGTAGGTGGGATATGCGTCAGCACGCGTTCGCCATGACGACCGATGGGACCACCGGCATTCTGCCGGCGGCGGTGGTCGTGCGCGTGGCGCCCACCGGCGCGCTCGTCCTGGATGGGAGCCTTCGACTTAGGTGCCCCTGAATGCCGTCCGCGGCCCCGGTGATGGTCCGCGAGGCGTTCAGGGGATGCGTCATATCGACTGCAATGCCTGAGTTGACCGAAGGACCAAACCCATGACGACGACCTCCGGACCCGAACGGGTCATCATCTTTGACACCACCTTGCGCGATGGCGAGCAATCTCCGGGTGCGTCGATGAATCTCGAGGAAAAGTTGCGCGTTGCGCTGGTCCTCGAGGAGATGGGCGTCGATATCATCGAGGCCGGCTTCCCCATCGCCTCGCAGGGCGACTTCGACGCCGTGCACGAGATCGCCAAGGTGGTCACCGATTCGACGGTATGCGGCTTGAGCCGTGCCGCACGGGGCGACATCGACCGCGCCGCCGAGGCCATCAAGCCCGCCCGTCGCGGCCGCATCCACACCTTCATCTCCACCAGTCCGCTGCACATGAAGTACAAGCTGCAGATGGAGCCGGAGGAGGTGTACCAGGCGGTCATCGACAGCGTCAGCCACGCCCGCCGCTTCACCGACGACGTGGAGTGGTCGTGCGAGGACGGCTCGCGCACCGAGCACGACTTCCTCTGCCGATGCGTGGAGGCGGCCATCGATGCCGGCGCCGGCACCATCAACATCCCCGATACGGTGGGCTACGCGGTGCCGGAAGAGTTTGCCGCCATCGTCGCCATGGTGCGCAACCGCGTGCCGAACATCGACAAGGCGGTGATCTCGGTGCACTGCCACAACGACCTGGGGTTGGCGGTGGCCAACTCGCTGGCCGCGGTGGAGGCCGGCGCCCGGCAGATCGAATGCACCATCAACGGCCTCGGCGAACGGGCCGGCAACGCGGCGATGGAAGAGATCGTGATGGGTCTGAAGACCCGCCAGGACCGCATGCCCTACGGTACCGGCGTACAGACCGAGCACATCATGCGCGCCTCGCGGCTGGTGTCGGCGGTGATCGGATTCGTCGTGCAGCCCAACAAGGCGATCGTCGGCGCCAACGCCTTCGCCCACGAATCGGGCATCCATCAGGACGGCTTTCTGAAGCACGCCAGCACCTACGAGATCATGACGCCGGAATCCGTGGGCCTCAACAAGTCCACCCTGGTTCTCGGCAAGCACTCGGGCCGGCATGCCTTCCGCGAAAAGCTGAAGGACCTGGGCTACGACCTGGGCGACAACGCGTTCAATGATGCGTTCCGCCGCTTCAAGGACGTGGCCGACGTGAAGAAGGAGATGTTCGAAGAGGACATCATCGCGCTGGTGGACGACGAGGTGATGCGCACCAACGATCACATCAAGCTGGTGTCGTTGGAACTCACCTGCGGGACGCGGACGCCTGAGGCCACCCTGACGCTGGACGTGGATGGCGACGTCCGCACCAGCACGGGCTCGGGCGACGGTCCGGTGGACGCGGCGTTCCGGTGCATCAAGGCTCTGTTTCCCACCGAGGCCCGGTTGCAGCTCTATCAGGTGCATGCGGTGACCGGCGGTACCGACGCCCAGGCGGAAGTGACCGTGCGCCTCGATGAGAACGGTCGCACCGTGAACGGACAGGGCGCCGACACCGATACCCTGGTGGCGTCGGTCCGCGCCTACATCAACGCCTTGAACAAGCTGCTGGTGAAACGGGAGAAGACGGCGCCGTCGGCGCTCTCCGCCTGACACGTAGAACGGTCCCGGCTCGCCGGTGACCAGCCGAAATGAGCGATCGAACGGGACCCGGCTTTGGAACCTAGCGGGCGGATGCCGACACCGGGATCTCAAGTGGGTTTCGTTCGATCGCGATCGGCTCTAACAGGCTGCTAGGTGACGGCTTACGCAAGACCGAACAGAAAAACGCCAGGAAAGCCAAACATAGAGTTGATTGCGATCGTGGATACCGTATGAAGTAGATATCGCCGAACGGTTCCGGCGGACTTCATGCCTCACAACAACCGCCCGTTTCCGACGACACAACCACCGCCCACCTCCATCGAAACGTACAGGCCCTGATGTTCTCTAGTCTTTTCGGTTTCCTCTCTGCCGACATGGCAATCGATCTGGGAACCGCGAACACCCTCGTCTATGTGAGGGGACGCGGAATCGTCCTCAGCGAACCGTCGGTCGTCGCCATTGTCGAGATGAAGGGCCGCAAGCAGGTGCTGGCGGTCGGCGAGGAGGCCAAGCTGATGCTCGGCCGAACGCCCGGCAACATCCAGGCCATCCGACCGCTGCGCGACGGCGTCATCGCCGACTTCGAAGTGGCGGAGGAGATGATCAAATACTTCATCCGCAAGGTTCACAACCGGCGCAGCTTCGCCAGCCCGCTGGTGGTGGTCTGCGTGCCTTCCGGGTCGACGGCGGTGGAGCGGCGGGCGATTCAGGAGTCGGCGGAAAGCGCCGGCGCCCGCAAGGTGTTCCTGATCGAGGAGCCGATGGCGGCGGCCATCGGCGCCGGCCTGCCGGTGACCGAGCCCACCGGCTCCATGGTGGTGGACATCGGCGGCGGCACCACCGAGGTGGCGGTGCTGTCGCTGGGCGGTATCGTCTATTCGCGCAGCGTCCGCGTCGGCGGTGACAAGATGGACGAGGCCATCATCGCCTACATCCGGCGCAACCATAATCTGCTGGTGGGCGAGGGCAGCGCCGAACGAATCAAGGAGGAGATCGGCTCCGCCTGTCCGCCGGAGGACGGCGACGGCCGGACCATGGATATCAAGGGCCGCGACCTGATGAACGGCGTGCCCAAGGAACTGGTGATCAGCGAACGGCAGATTTCCGAGAGCCTGGCGGAGCCCGTGGGCGCGATCATCGAGGCGGTGAAGGTGGCCCTGGAGCACACCGCGCCGGAGCTGGCGGCGGACATCGTCGACAAGGGCATCGTGCTGACCGGCGGCAGCGCGCTGCTCACGAATGTGGACTACGTGCTGCGGCACGTCACCGGGCTGCCCGTATCCATCGCCGACGAACCGCTGTCGTGCGTGGTGCTGGGCACCGGGCGGTCGCTGGAGGACAAGCGGATGCGCAACGTCCTCACCACCATGTACTGACGCTGCAACCAGGTCCTCCCGTCGGGGGGCAGGCGGCGAGCAGGAGACGGGTTAGTTGGCTGTGAACAAAAGTCCTTCGCTTCGCTCAGTGTACTTTTGTTCAGTGAACGCTATGGCGAAATGTGGGCTTGGGGCGGCCCGGCGCCCCCATTTCAGATTTCGCCAAATCGCAAGCTTTCGGACCGATCCGGCCGCAAGCTTGCGATGTGAGACTCGGTCTGATCCGGCCTGCGTGCCGGATCAGACGGGAAATATCATCAAATCCGCCCGCAGAGCCGCCTCAAGGGCGGATTTGGCCACACAACACCGGGAAAAAGTACACCGAGCCAAAGGCGAGGGACTTTTTCACGATCAGCGGGTTAGGGTTTGACCGAGAGACCGAGAACCGACCCCCGCGCTCTGGCGCCGATCCGCGGCCTAGCCCACCGGTTTGCCTATCTCGGGCTGTTGCTGTTGGCGGTGGCGTTGTTGTTCGTGGGCCGCGCTAACGCCCCCCTCATGGAAGGCGTCCGGGCCCGCGTCAACGACGCGGTGGCACCGATTCTCGGCGCGCTGACCCGACCCGTGGACACCATCACCAGTGTCGGCGAACAGGTCCGCTATCTGGTTCTCCTGCATGAGGAAAACGACCACCTGCGCGAGGACCGCGAGGACCTGCTGCGGTGGCAGGTGGTGGCCCGCCGGCTGGAGGCGGAGAACATCGCGCTGCACCAGATGCTGAACTTCGTTCCCGATCCCGACATCCGCTTTGTCAGCGGGCGGGTGGTGGCCGATACGGGCGGCGCCTTCGCCCAGAGCGTGCTGGTGAACGCCGGCAGCTCGGCGGGCGTCGGCAAGGGGCAGGCGGTGATCACCGGCGCCGGGCTGGTGGGGCGCATTGCCGGCGTCGCCGACGAGTCGGCCCGCGTGCTGCTGATCACCGACGTCAACTCGCGGGTGCCGGTGGTGGTGGGGCCGCGCCGCACCCGGGCGATCCTCGCCGGCAACAACAGCACCCACCCGGTGCTCATCCACCTGCTGCCCGATGCGGTCATCGAGCCGGGCGACCGGGTGGTGACCTCCGGCCATGCCGGGGCGTTTCCGCCCGATCTGTCGGTGGGCGTGGTGTCCTCGGTATCCGAAACGGCCATCGCCGTGGAACCCTTCGTTCGCCGTAGCCGCCTCGATATCGTGCGCATCATCGACTACGGGCTGACGGGAATACTCGGCCGGATCCATGCCGCCGAGGACGCCGCGAGTGCGCCCACCGATGCCGCGCTGTCCGGTACCGCACCCAGCGACGCACCCCCGACCGACGCCCCCCCTGCCGAAGCCGCGCCGCCCAATGCCACGTCGGCCGAAACCGCACCTGACGCTGCCACGGCCGCTGGCGCCACAGACGGCAACCCGCGAGGACCGACGCCATGAAGCGCAGCGTCTGGTCGCGGGTGGACCTCTTCGCCCGGCAGCTCACGCCCTTCGCGCTGACGGTGTTCCTGGTGCTGCTGCCGGCGCTGCCGTGGCGGTTGCCGGAGTTCGGCGCGGTGGCGCCGCTATTGCCGCTGATCGCCGTCTACCACTGGAGCATCTATCGCCCCGACCTGATGCCGGTAGGCGCCGCCTTCCTGGTGGGGGTGTTGCAGGACGCGCTCACCGGCGTTCCCATCGGCGTCAACGCGCTGGTGTTCGTGGCCATCCGCGCCGGAGTCGAGACCCAGCTTCGGTTCTTCATCGGCAAGCCCTTTGGCATCGTCTGGGTTGCCTTCGGCCTGGTACTGGCGGCGGCGCTACTGACCACCTGGGCGTTGGTGGCGGCGTACTACGGGCGGCTGGTGGTGGTCGACCCGGTGGCGCATCAGTTCGTGGTGACGCTCGGCGCCTTCCCGCTGATCTCCTGGCTGCTGCTGCGTTGGCAGCGGGCGTTCCTGCGGATAGCTTGAGCACGCGGCCGGGATACGCGTCATGCACCGCGATTACGATCGACACAGGATCTTCGGGCGCCGGGCGGTGATCCTCACCGGCGGCAAGGCGCTGCTGCTGTCGGCGCTGGTGGGCCGCATGTACTACCTGCAGGTGCTGGAGCGCGAGCGCTACGCCACGCTGGCGGAGGAGAACCGCATCAACCTGCGGCTGTTGCCGCCGCCGCGCGGCCGGGTGGTGGACCGCAACGGCGAGCCGCTGGCGGTCAACCGGCAGAACTATCAGGTGGTGCTGGTTCCCGAGCAGAGCCGCGACATCGAAGAGACGCTGACCGCGCTGAAGCGGATCATCGAGATCAGCGACGGCACCCGCCGCCGCATCCTGCGCGAGGTGGGCCGCAAGCGGAAGTTCGTGCCGGTGACGGTGAGCGACAACCTGAGCTGGGAGGCGGTGGCGCGCATCGAGGTCAACGCCCCCGACCTGCCCGGCGTCAGCATCGACGTGGGCCAGACCCGCCACTACCTGCACGGCGAGCACTTCGCCCACGTGCTCGGCTACGTGGCCGCGGTGTCGGAGGAGGAGGCGACGGGCGACCCGCTGTTGGAGCTGCCCGGCTTCCGCATCGGCAAGGCCGGGATCGAGAAGGTCTACGACCTGGCGCTGCGCGGCACCAGCGGCACCTCGCAGGTGGAGGTCAACGCGCTGGGCCGGGTGATCCGCGAGCTCGAGCGCCACGAGGGCCAGCCGGGCCAGGACATCAGCCTGACCATCGACCTGAACCTGCAACGGCTGGCCAGCGAGCGGCTGGCCGGGGAGAGCGGCTCGGCGGTGGTGATCGACGTGCACAGCGGCAACGTCCTGGCACTGGCGTCGACGCCGGCCTTCGACCCCAACGCCTTCAACCGCGGCCTCAGCCACGAGGAGTGGCGGGCGCTGATCACCAATCCCAAGGCGCCACTGGCCAACAAGGCCATCGCCGGGCAGTACGCCCCCGGCTCCACCTACAAGATGGCGGTGGCGCTGGCGGCGCTGGAGAAGGGCGTGGCGACACCGGAAACCACGGTCACCTGCCACGGCCGCATGCGGCTCGGCAACGCCCGGTTCCATTGCTGGAAACGCGGCGGCCACGGGCCGATGAACATGAAGAGCGCCATCGCCCAGTCCTGCGACGTGTACTTCTACGAGCTGGCGAAGCGCACCACCGTGGATCGCATCAGCGCCATGGCGCGCCGCCTCGGCCTCGGCCAGACGCTGGGCATCGACCTGCCGGGCGAGCGCGACGGCCTGTTGCCCACCCGCGACTGGAAGCTAGCCACCATCGGCCGGCCGTGGCAGCTGGGCGAAACGCTGATCGCCGGCATCGGCCAGGGCTACGTGCTGAGCACGCCGTTGCAGCTGGCGGTGATGACCGCGCGCCTCGCCAACGGCGGCCGCGCCGTGCGGCCACGGCTCACCCGCGACCCCATCGTCGACGCCGCCGGCGCCGCTGCTGACGGCGGACCGTCGCAGGAGGCGGCCGACCTGGACCTCTCGCCGGTGCACCTCAGGATCATCCAGGAGGGCATGTTCGAGGTGGTGAACGGCACCCGCGGCACCGCCCGCAGCTCGGTGATCAAGGAACCGGGGCACGAGATGGCCGGCAAGACCGGCACCGCGCAGGTGCGCCGCATCACCAAGGCCGAGCGCGAGGCCGGGGTGATCAAGAACGAGGACCTGCCGTGGGAGCGCCGCGACCACGCGCTGTTCGTCGGCTATGCGCCGGCGGCGGCGCCGCGCTACGCGGTGGCGGTGGTGGCGGAGCACGGCGGCGGCGGCTCGAAGGTGGCGGCACCCATCGCCCACGACATCCTGGTGGCGGCGCAGCAGATGGATGCCGGGCGCATCGCCGGCGTGAAACCCGACAACGGCACCGGCAGCGGCGACGCCGGGTAGGGACGGAACACGATGGCGACAGCCACTCAAATCCTCGGCCGGCAGGAACTGTCCCTCGGCCAGAAGCTGTGGCAGATCCATTGGCTGTTCGTGCTGCTGTTGTGCGCGGTGGCGGCCATCGGCGCGGCGATGCTGTATTCGGCGGCCAACGGCGACCTGCAACCGTGGGCGGTGCGGCACATGGCGCGGTTCGGCGTCGGCTTGGGCGTGCTGGTTGTCGCCGCGGTGGTGGATGTGCGGCTGTGGCTGCGCTACGCCTATGTGTTCTACGGCCTCGCCCTGGCGCTGCTGGCGGCGGTGGAGATCGCCGGCACCATCGGCATGGGCGCCCAGCGGTGGATCGACCTGGGCTTCATCAACCTGCAGCCGTCTGAGGTGATGAAGGTGGCCCTGGTGGTGGCCCTGGCCCGCTATTTCCACGGCGTCAGCATGGAGGACATCGGGCGGCCGAGCCTGCTCGTGGTGCCGGTGTTCCTGGTGGCGGCGCCGGCGTTGCTGGTGCTGCGCCAGCCGGACCTCGGCACGGCGCTGATGCTGATCATCGCCGCCGCGGCGGTGCTGTTCGTCGCCGGCGTGCGGCTGTGGGTGTTCGGTTCGGTGGCGGCGGTGGCCATGGCGGCGGCGCCCATCACCTGGCAGTTCCTCCACGAGTACCAGAAGCAGCGGGTGCTCACCTTCCTCAATCCGGAGACCGACCCGCTGGGCTCCGGCTATCACATCATCCAGTCGAAGATCGCGCTGGGCTCCGGCGGCGTGCTCGGCAAGGGGTTCCTGCAGGGCAGCCAGAGCCACCTTAACTTCCTGCCGGAGAAGCAGACCGACTTCATCTTCACCATGATGGCGGAGGAGTTCGGGCTCATCGGCGGGCTGACGCTGCTGGCGCTGTACGCGCTGATCTGCGTCTACGGTCTCGCCTTCGCGCTGTCGTCGCGCAACCACTTCGGCCGCATCGTCGCCGCCGGAGTGACCACCACCTTCTTCCTCTACGTGTTCATCAACGTGGCCATGGTGATGGGGCTGATCCCGGTGGTGGGGGCGCCGCTGCCGCTGATCAGCTACGGCGGCACGGCGATGATGACGCTGATGCTCGGCTTCGGGATCATGATGTCGGTGTACGTACACCGCGACGTGGTGATCGGCCGCCGCAGCACCGGGGATGAGGTGTAGAGCGGGTTACGCCGGCCGGCGCCTGCGCTACCGGCTCCACTCCCCCAAC
>Ga0209780_1000155_pt1 | contig 32424 bp, 29 predicted proteins | sample WorMetexBAHAMAS2_FD_187384 | JGI IMG/M metagenome (GOLD analysis project Ga0209780, IMG submission 187384) | Marine gutless worms symbiont microbial communities from Max Planck institute for Marine Microbiology, Germany - Inanidrilus exumae... | ecosystem: Host-associated > Annelida > Digestive...
ACGTACTGATCAATGCTTTGTGGGAAAAGGGCCAATTGCTTTCGGTCTTGGCCGTATCGGAATGCCATATCGTTCTCCTTGATTTTACAACCTATATATCACCTATCGATACGGTTATTCAGTAGTGATTGGTACATAATTATGACACAGTCTGGCAGGCAGGAATCCAGAAGTACCCCTTTAATGGATCTGGATTCCGGATTTTATCTGCCTTCGGCAGGCCAGTCCGGAATGACAAGTGTTGCACGCCTGGTTCCCAGAATTCTGATTTGTACACATAATGCAGGCTTTGAAATCAATTTCTACGTCTAAGATGTCAAAAACTCGAAAAAGTCCAGTCTCGTGAACCCATCCCCTGCCGAGCGCTTCATACAAAAACTCACCATAGCCGATCCTGACTCGGCAGAAATTCTTGCGGGGGACATCCGTAGCCACGCACCGGACATCCCTGACGAAGACTGGAAATACATTGAGGAAGAGGCCATTTGGGCTCTGTCTATAGAGCCCTCTTTTGCTCGGGAGTATATTCGTGGGCTGCTTATGCTCGTTGGTCGCGTACCCGACAACCAGAACCAACGCTATATAGATCTGATCCGGGAAACGGCCTCCCGGGGGCCTACCCTCGCCCGCATTTATGCGACCCACTTGGCAACAGTTGTGCGCTACGGAGATGACCGTCTTCTGGATGACGTATTGAGAACTATTGCAGTCATGCTCAATAAGGGGAGTTATACGTTGAACGCCCCGCTGCTGGCGCTCTGTGGTTTCCTGACAAAAGGTGAAACGTCCGCGATTCCGGCATATCTGGATATGCTGAAAACGGCCTTCTCTCTGAATCTGAGTTATAATCAATCACAGCACATGGTGTCCACGCTACCCAAGGCAGCAAGAATGTTCCCACCGGAAAACCGGTTGTGGCAGACCTGGGAATTGGAGCGGGTTCTGAAGGAAGACTTCCGACTGGTGAACCCTTTCCTGGAGGGCATTGAAAACGGATTGAAGATGCTCTCAAAGAAGGCGCTTCGCCGGTTCGTGGATCTGGGGCTCGACCTGTACCGAAAGACAGAGGACAGGGGTATCCAGTTTTTCTCTCTAAACTCCCGAGAAGGGAGAACCGCCTGTGCCTCCCTACAAGTCGCCGTGTCTTTAGAGGAAGTACGGCCGCAAATAAACAAGTACCTGCGCGCCCGCACCGGCCGGCCCATCACGGTGGCTCCTGTTTCGTCCATTCCCGGTAGCCTCCGGAACGAACTTTCCAGCCCGGAAGCCGTCGTCTCCGACAACCGTCGTATCTATCTCCCGGCGGAGATGGGTACCTTTCAGATAAAATCCCAAAATGTTCAACTCTACATGCTGCTGGCCAAACTCGAAGCAGGCGTTCACGAACTTGGCACGTTTGAGTTTGACTTTGACAAGGCCATGGATCGATGCCGGGAAATCCAGCTGATTTTGGAAAGCCTGCCCCCCGATGGATTGTCTGACCTGGACCGATTCTTTAACCTTTTCCCGGCACCCGGGCTAGCAAAAAAGTTGTTTCTAATCTCAGAGCACGCCCGACAATGTCGACTGTTAGCTGCTCGTTATCCTGGGATGATACGACGCGCACGGCCGCTGCTGCGCAGGGATTTGGAACGGGAGCACATAAAATCTGAGAATGTGTTGTCCCGGTTATACCGCCGATTGGTTATTGACGTTGATTCCTCCGGGAGTGATGAACCACAGGATGAACTGGCAACCCGGATCGATCAATGGGTAAGCCGATTTGAAACACGGATGGAAGTTGATTCGAGGGTGGAAACATGCGCCGTCTGGGTATTTGACGTCTATTCGGAAATCTCCGGATCCATGCAGAATCCGGAGGATGTCGGCCGGAAATGGGAACCGCCGTTCAAAAGAGGACTGCTGACCGGAGGCGTTGCAGCAATCCATCCGAGAATCGAAGAAGCCATTGCCAGAATTAAATCTGTTGTAGAAACCAGCGGGTACCGAATCTACCGGTCGGATCTACGGAAACGGATTCAGGATCGGGATTTCCGCATCACTCCAGAGGACATTCAGGACCTGATGTTTACTCCTCCGAACGCCACGGATGGAGACAGCTCAGACATTCAACACCGCCCTCCGACAATAGAAGGCATGGATCTGTCAGATCTGCTGATGTCGATCGATTCAGCACAGATTTATCCGGAGGAGGGCGAAGGAAAGGTGAGTTGGTACCGGGAGTGGAATAGCTCCATCGGAGATTACCTGCAGAATCATACCCGGGTCAGAGACCGGATCATTGGAGACACAGAGAACCGCTTTTACGAGAACATCCTCAACCGGAGAAGGCGTTTAGTGAAAGGAATTCGGCAAGTGTTCGAGCTGCTGAAGCCGGAAGGGCTGAAAATTCTTCGTCAGTGGACGGAGGGAGATGCCTTTGATTACCGGGCGTTGCTCGACTACGTCATGGATCGGCGGGCCGGAAGGATGCCTTCGGACCGGTTGTATATCAAACGACTCAAGGAGGAGAGGGACATTGCAGTTCTGATCCTGGTGGACATGTCCCGTTCTACGGCCAACCCGGTGGCAGGAACTCCCGCTACGGTCCTGGATGTAGAAAAGGAGTCGCTGGTGCTTTTTTGTGAGGCATTGGATGTGTTGGGCGACACATTTGCCATCGCCGGCTTCTCAGGTACCGGCCGCCTCGGAGTGGACTATTACAGGATAAAGGACTTCGACGATCCTCTGGATCAAGCGATGCGGCGAAAAATCGGCGCCATGGTTCCCCAGAGGAGCACCCGAATGGGGGCCGCCATTCGGCACGCTACCGCCCAAATGGATCGGGCCCCCTCAAAAGTAAAGCTTCTCCTCGTATTGGGAGACGGGTTCCCCAATGATCTGGATTACAAGCAGCATTATGCCATTGCCGACACCCGAAAAGCCGTACTGGAGGCACGCTCACGAAATATTCACGTCAAAGCGATGACTGTAAATATCGCCGCAGATCCAAAATTAGACGATCTGTATGGAAACCATCACCATAACGTGATATCCGATGTCAGGGAATTGTCCGACAAACTGCTCAGGGTATATAGTGCGCTAACTCGATGATAATGAGATTTATACCTTTTTCTAAAAATTAGCATAGGCTTTAGCTATACCGAACTATCTAATATCGAAAATCGAAGCACGAAACTCGAAACAATATCGAATAGCTAAAATTCCAATTTCCAAAACGAAAACAAACGGATTTATTAAACTAAAGGTACACCTAATCCCGTTTGTTGCGTTCTAACATTCGAATTTGGTGTTTGTTTCGGATTTCGATATTCGAATTTCGAATTTATGCTCACTTCGGAGCCACGACCGCAAGCACCGATATAAACGGTACGAAGTCCTATTTTAGAGGGTTAACTTGCTTATAAGAGATGAAATATTTTCATGGGAAGGATGGGGCGGAAAGCTCCGGTTAGGCAGCGGCAAGTGCCGACTTCGCATGTTTGATCTCCGAAAGGGTAACTCCAAAGGGTTGTCCCATTTGCGACCCAATATTGTCATCGTTTCCGATATCCCCGACAGCCCCATGTCTGTTCGAAGCTGCAGCGGACATATCGCCTCCTCCATAGCCCGATCCTACAACATCGACCCGGCGCGAATGATGTTCATTGAATATTATGAATCCAAAAACTACGGCGAACAGGACGAGCACAACATCCCCGAGCGTTATGAAGTTGTCGAATTCGAGTGGCACGAAGGCAGTGCGATCAAACCCAAATGGCGTCCTCTCAAACCTCCGATGTTGGAGTCCATACAAGAACTCCTCTCCTAAATAGTTTCTAAACTCCATCTCACACCAAATCTCTGTGTTGCGGACCGCCTTAAAATGCTCACATACTCCTATGTCTGCTCCGCTTTTGCGCCTGTCCCGCCATAGCTTTGCGAAGGCGGATCGGCCCACGCTTTACCCGACTCAGGCGGCTTGATCCGTGCCTTGGGCAGGCAAGCTTCAGAGTGATCTAAAGCTTAGAAACCATTTCTATACAATTTTATGAAATTTGCTGTCGGAATGAGTCTGTTTTGGTTTCGCTTTGGACAGAATGCGGCCTGATGTCAGAAGAACCTTGACGTGCCGGATCCCTGTAAAATAGCCTCTGTCTGTTTTTAGCCGAACGAAACCCACAATAGACTCCACACATTAACAAATAACGACAGAGAGGACTTCTTGATGAAAGCCTACGTCGGAATCGACGATACGGATATCATTGGCTCCCCAATGGGGACAGGAAAACTGGCAAGGGCCTTGGAGCAAAAGCTACCACCAGGCTGTCACCTATGGGCCGTCGCCCGCCAGCAGTTGCTCCAATCGGAGGCGATTCCTTATACTTCTCACAACAGCGCCGCCTGTCTCATTCTTGAACTGGATGCGCCGGCCTCAATGCCGGCCCTTATCGAAACGACCATCCGTCATGTGGAGGCGCTTGCTGTCGAGGGCAGTGACCCCGGCGTCTGTGCCTTTATTGAAAAAAATGGCGGCCCTCAGGAGCTACTCGAATTCGGTCGGATATGTACCCAACGGAAGGTTTCCCAAGAGGAGGCACTCAATGCGACAAAGGGGCTGCACCTATCCGGGCACGGCGGGACGAACGACGGTATTATCGGAGCCGCTGCAGCCGTGGGGTTGACAGCATCCGGCTGGAACGGACGTTTCATCGAATTTGGTCGACTCCGAGACCTTCCGGAGCGCATACAGGTGGCACGCCTGAATGAAAAGGGTATTCAGGTGATGTCTATCGATAGAGATGCCCGTGTTCCGGCGCCTGATGACTGGATTAACACCAGGGGTTGGGTTCGACCTCGATTGGTCGGGCATATGCCGGTGCTATTGGTTCGCCCGGTGCACGACGGTGAGTGGGAAAATATAGGCAAAAAGAGAAAAAAATAATCACGCCGGGCCGTCAGTCTCAACCTCAATGTTCATCGAAAAAGCCTGTCTTTCAGTTATTCTTGTATTTCCTTGTACTGTTGAATGAAATTCTGAAGCTTTTCCGACTGATGGGCCATATAATCGATCCATATGGCCAGCATCTCTTCTCCTTCCGCCGTCAGGTGATAGATCCGTTTTGCCGGACCGCTGCTCTCCGTATGCCACTCTGATGAAACCAGGCCATCCTCTTCCAGTTGCCGCAAGTGGCGATAAATCATTCCCGGGGGTGCCTGACCTTCGACAAAACCGAATTTCTGAATGTTTTGTATAAGTTCGTAACCGTAGGATGGCCCTATCTTGAGACCCAGCAATACGGAAGGCTGGATGTACCGCTCTTGTTTTCCCTGCCTGGGCGCCTTCTTCAATTTATCTGTTTGCCTCTCTTAGTTGACATATATCCTTAAAGGATATAGATATAGAGTGTTATCTATATCCATACAACACTTTTCATAAGGAGGCAACAATGGCCGCAACCCTATTTGTTCGAGAACGTCGGAAAGTCGGAAAAGGAGAAAAAAAACCTCGCTTTCGGGTAGTTGGTGTAAACGGAGGCGATGTGAAAATTTACACGAAGCATATCCGTAAAAAGGAACTCGATCAGATTGCAGATGCCACCGGAGCAAATGTGGTGTTTCTGGATGCCGGACGGGGTAAGGGGGATGGGGGCGGCAAATAACATTTCAGGATCAACTGCCGATTAGTTGCAACTTTTTGATGATGATCCGCTGTTCATCGCTTTTGCTTGGATGTGAACATAAAGGGTTCAGGGGTCAAGGATTCAAGGCTTGCCTGCCTCCGGCATGGATTCGAGCGAAATGCCCAAAGACTTCAATAACCTAATCCCTGCGGTTTGTTGGAGCCAAACGGCAATTCCGCTCAGTGAGGGAGCAAGGATAGGGTTTTTACCCGCCAAGCTGCCCGCGGACAGGGCTTTTACCCTACGAGCGACATCGTCGCATTTCATAAAATCGTTGTACGATTTTATTTTGAATGCTCATGTTTTAGCAGGTGAGATGAAAACAACCACCGGTCTTTCTTACCCTCACCTGCTGGTTATACAGTTTCAGTGCTTCCTCATTGGGTGCTGCCATAAACTCAATGCCCATCTCCCCAAGAAGGGAGGCCATGTTCGGATCGGGAATCATGCGCCCGTTCACGCCCGTACCGGCAACAATGACCTCAGGCTTGCTGTCGGCCAGAAGCTGGATATCCCCAAAGGTCAGGCGGTGCCCGGAAGTTCGCCACCAGGAGTCGGCGACCCGTCCGTCCGGATAAATGATCACGTCCGAATGATAGGTCTTCCCGTCGATGGATATCGTCCCGAATGATGTGGAATTAATCATGATACACTCCTGTCAAACGAGTCATACGAGTGTCTTGATTCTAACATAGGGCCCGACCCCAATTCATGCAAACGGCCTGATGCTCTATCATAATTATTAACGCCTATTAGCCACTTGCTGAAAAGATTTCATACAATGCCTGGTTTATTCGACTTGCCGGATATTCCCACACACGGTATGAATGACTTATTCTTAATCTCAGTGTGAGTTATTCACGGCCTTTTTTCTCAAATTTTTCCAAGTGACTTCAGGTTAGAGACAGGGAAACATGCACAACCGATTCGACCGAATGGAACTGGCCGGGTCTCTGGGTGATTTAGGGACCCTTTTGCCCATTGCCATAGGTATGATCCTGATCAACGGGCTGGACGCCATTGGCGTGTTTTTTTCTATCGGACTGTTTTACATTCTCTCCGGTTTTTATTTTAGAGTTACGGTGCCGGTTCAACCGATGAAGGTGATCGGTGCCTATGGCATCGCTACGGCAATAACTCCCGATCAGATCATGGCATCAGCGCTGCTCATGGGGTTGGGACTTCTCATTCTCGGGGCCACCGGTCTTGTCACCATCATCGGCCGGTACATTCCCAAATCAGTGGTTCGGGGGGTTCAGCTATCCACGGGGGCCCTGCTCATGGCCAAGGGCGTCCAATTTATCATAGGAACTTCCACCTTCCAGAAAATCCAGCAAGCCGCCGAACCCTTCCTGCAAATACAGACGTTAGGTCCAATTTCCATCGGTATCATTATAGGTGTGGCGGGGGGCCTCCTTACGCTGCTGCTTCTTGAAAACCGAAAAGCCCCGGCAGGTTTGGTGATCGTCGTAGTCGGCCTGGCCATCGGCCTGGCACTCGGTACACGAGCAGGCCTGGAGAGTGTAGCATTTGGGTTGAATCTGCCGGCACGGATGCCGTTCGGCTTTCCTTCAACTGTGGATTTTACCTTTGCCTTCCTGGTGCTGGTGATGCCACAGATTCCCATGACCCTTGGAAATGCCGTGGTCGCTTATGCCGACCTTTCGAAAGAGTATTTCGGCAAAGACTCCGGCAGGGTGACGTATCGTGCGGCCACAATCAGCATGGCATTGGCGAATGTGTTTTGTTTTTTCGTGGGAGGCATGCCCCTGTGCCACGGCGCCGGCGGATTGGCGGCGCACTACAGGTTCGGCGCCCGTACAGGCGGTTCGAATTTGATCATCGGCATACTGTTTGTGGTCTTGGCTGTGTTCTTAGGGTCTCACGCCGTTGCCATCCTGCACCTTCTGCCAATGGCGATTCTGGGTGTTCTTCTTCTGTTTGCCGGAAGCCAATTGGCCCTGACCGTTCTAGACATGGAGAATCGTAAAGACTGGTTCGTCGTAATGATGATCCTGGGAATTACCCTTGCGTCCAATCTTGCGGTGGGCTTTATCGTTGGGATCTTTCTGGCCTATGCGCTGCGCTCGGAAAAGCTGCACGTGTAACTCTTGATTATTTCTTTTTTATACAAAGGTTAAAATGGTTACTTCAATTATTCTGGACCGGGGAGGGATTGATATATGGGAAAATTGATCAAAGAGGATGAAGATAAGGGCCGACTTCACATCGAAACCCCTCTAATGGGGGAATCTCTGGTCAGTAAAGAATTTTTAAAGGGCACTGAATCAACGGAATATTTCCGAGTACATCCGGATATCAACGTCCTCAAGATTGGCGGCCAGAGCATCATCGATCGGGGCGCTGAGGCGATTTTTCCAATCCTCGACGTGCTGATCGAAGCAAAAGACAAGTACAAGATTCTGCTGATGACCGGCGGCGGAACCCGCGCCAGACACGTTTACAGCATCGGCGTGGATCTCGGCATGCCGACCGGCGTACTTTCGAAATTGGGAGACAAGGTTTCCTGGCAAAACGCAGAAATGATGTCGGTATTGCTGGCAAAACACGGCGGTGTCAAAATTGGTCACGGCGATAACCTTGAACAATTGACCATGTTTTGCAGGCTCGGTTACCTTCCCATTACCTATGGTATTCCACCCTATGGCTTCTTCGAACATCCTGCCGAGTTCGGCTCCATCCCCCCCCATCGGACAGACTGCGGGGCATTTCTGCTTGCCGAAAACATCGGTGCCCGCTCACTCATTTTTCTGAAAGACGAGAAGGGGCTATTTGAGAAAGACCCCAAAAAGGTAGCGAAAGAGGAGCGAGGAAGCCTGGATTTTATTGACCGGATTTCAGCCAAGGCACTTCTCGAACGGGATCTGGACGACCTCATCATCGAAAGACCGATCCTTCGCATGCTCCAACGGGCCAAGTGCCTCAAAGAACTTCAGATCATTGACGCCCTGAATCATCCCGAACACATCTGGGCGGCTCTGGCCGGCGAACATGTCGGCACCATCATTTATAAAGACTAATCTTAACCCGAATATTGCATCACGGCCCCATGCATTAGAATCCATATTAAGGCATCAATATGGTTTCTTTATAGGCATTTGCTTAATAAATTTCATGCAATGTTCGGCTTGGTTCTACTGCCTATATATAATTTTTTTACCAACAGACAGGAGAATAACATGGGACACACTGTCGTCAGTACCGACAAGGCCCCGGCTGCCATTGGACCCTATTCTCAGGGAATCGTTGCCGGCCAGATGGTGTTTGTCAGCGGACAGCTTGGGATGGACCCGAAGACTACGGAACTGGTGGGAGAGGACCTGGAATCCCAGGCCCGCCAGGCATTGGAGAACCTGAAACAGATTGTTACCGCCTCGGGTTGCAACCTCACCGACATCGTCGCTGTGGATGTATTCCTGACGGACATGAACGACTTTGTTGCCTTCAACGCCATCTACTCGGAGTACTTCTCCGATCACAAGCCGGCCCGGGCGGCCATCGGCGTGGCTTCGCTGCCGAAAGGGGCGCGGGTTGAGGTCAAGTGTATCGTGGTAAAAAGCTGACGCGACGTCTACTCCGGGGAAGGAACCTCTACAATTCGGACGTCGTGCCCGGTTGCCGATAGAAATTGTTCGATACCCTCTTTGGGAATGACAAGGGTGGCGGTATTGACCAGAGGATGAAACTGGAAAGCGTCTTCGGTCCAGAGGCTGCTGTCGATGAACACTTCTACCTGATGTTCGTCCCTGTCGTTGTAAATAGCCAACAGCGACACCGATCCCGGCTCAATTCCCAGATGTTTTTTAAGGCGTTGGGCCGATGCAAAGCTGACCCGTTTTGCATCCAAATGGGCCGGCAGAGCTTTTAAATCAACCCGATTATCCGCAGGCATCACCACCAGGAAGTGCCGCTTCCCTTTATTATCTTTCAAAAAGAGGTTCTTGGTTTTGGCACCCGGCAAGTCCGGTGTTAACCGGTGCACGTCCTCTACTGTATAGACCGGTGGATGATCGAAACGCTCGTAGGACACCCCGTTCTCCTCTAAGAAACTGCAAACATTTTCAACTTCTCTCATCAGCGACTCTCCATGGATTCTGTTAAAGCATCCCCCTCGGAATCCGGCTCTTTTTCTTCCTCATATAACTTTAGCAACCTGGAGCGGATCATATCGATGTGGATGCGAAGGGTGTAAAGCGATTCCCGAAAACCCAGTGGCACCGAAACATTTGATACGTTTTCTTCAAGCTCATCCAGGTGAGCGAGATATTCCGGAAGCCGCCCTTTGATCTCCACGTGATACAATTCCGGGTCCAGGAGCTCCAGTTCAAGGTACCACCGGAATATTTTGTATCTAATCCGCCATCGGTACAGCGGGGGCATCACCTTGAAAAACGGAAACAGGACCGCCAAGAGAGGGACGAGCATGATCTTCATGCGATCCAGAAAGTTGGCGACCCAGAAGGGGAGGTAGCGTCTCAAAAAGGATGGCCCCGACTTGTAGAATCGCCGAATATCTTTGTTGGTGTTGAAATCGATCAGCTTGAGAGATGGAAACTCGCCGGCCTTTTCGAACACCCCTCCCGAATCGAAGATCTCCTCCATGGCTTCGATGACAAGAGGAATCAGCGCCGGGTGGAAATCCGAGCGGGCCGCCAGTTGAGCGGTGGGCGCCAGCATAATGATGTCGCGTTCCGGGATGTCGGGGACAAAGGCCACGATACCCTTGGGTAATGTAACGATAGACAAATGACGATATCTTCGGGCCAGCGCCTCGGCCCTATCCAGGGAGAAAGGGGTTAGTTTTTCCGACCGGAGAAGCCTTTGAATCACCGGGGCTTCAAATCCGTACACCATAAAAGCGATATCCAGCTTGCCATCCAGCAGCATGTCGGAGCCCTCGGATCCACTGACTTCCACGAAAAGTGTATCGTCCGGGGAGGCTCCCAGCAGCGGCATTATTTTTTCGGCCAGGCCGTGGGTAACACTTCCTTCCCCGGCGGTTCCAATGCGAGCCCCCTTCCATTTCTTGGAAGGCGAAAAGGACAGATCACGGCGATAAAAGCCCCATATCGGTTCATAGTAAAGGCTTCCCAAAGAGATCAGATCTTCCACCGTTGCCTTGGAGCCGACACCGCCCTGAATGAATGCAATGTCGATTTCGCCGGCTTCCAACAGGCGCAGATTGTCAACAGATCCCTCGGTGGCGCGGACGTCCAGCCGAATGCCGTCCTGGGCTAGGATCACCCGGAATTTCTGAGCGTAGCGATAATAGTCGCCCTCGGGCCCTCCGGCGCCTACCACTATGGTCCGGGGCGGGGCGGGCTTCATGAACAAAAACGCCACCATGAAACTCAAAACGATGATGAACGTACCCGGACCGAAGTACTTGAAATGGTCTTTCAGAGCTTGATTCGACTTTTGTTCTGCCATTATCCAGGCTCCTGACCTAATTCTTCACTCCCGTATGTTTTCATCAGCCGGGAGCGGATCATATCGATGTGGATGCGCAGGTTGTAAACCGATTCCCGAAAACCCAATGGCACCGAGATCTTCGACACCTTTTCCTCAAGTTGATCCAGTCGGGAAAGGTACTCCGGAACCTGCCCTTTTATCTCCTCATAGTGCAACTCAGGATCCAACAGTTCCAGTTCACGGTAGCATCGGAATATCTTCGATCTTACCCGCCAGCGGTACAGCGGAGGCATGAGTTTGAAGAAGGGAAACAATATCGCCAGCAGCGGCACGAGCATGATTTTCATCCGATCGATAAAATTGGCCACCCAGAAGGGGAGATAGCGTCTCAGAAAAGATGGTCCGGATCTGTAGAAACGACGGATGTCGCTGGTGGCGTTGAAGTCGAGCAGTTTGAGGGAGGGGAACTCGCCTGGATCTTCGAAAACACCTCCTTGACTGAAAATCTCTTCGGCTGCGCCAATGAACAGATCAATCAGCGCAGGGTGAAAATCCGAAGGGGCCACCAGTTGGGCCGCCGGAGCCAGCAGTGTAATGTCCTTGGCCGGAATATCCGTGGCAAAATCCACAATTCCCTGGGGCAGACTGACAATGCTCCAATACCGGAACCTTCGGGCAAACGCCTCGGCACGGACCGTGGAATGGGGCAATATCTTGTCGGATCGCAGGGCCTTTTGAATTAAGGGAGCTTCAAAGCCGTATACCATGAAGGCGAAATCGATCGTTCCGTCGATCAACATGTCCACCGCATCGTTGCCGCCAACCGAAACAAAATCGGCATCTTCCGATGTAATACCCACCAGGTTCATGACGTTGGTGGAAAGGATTTCCGTCGCGCTCCCTTTGCCCCCCATTCCGATTCGAAGCCCTTTCAGGCCTTTCGAAAGATCAAGATCCACCCGGTGAAACACCCATATCGGCTCGTAGTAGAGACTTCCCAAAGAGATTAAATTGTCGGTTTTTGCCCGGGATCCGACCCCGCCCTGCATGAACGCTATGTCGATTTCTCCGGATTCCAGCAGGCGAAGGTTGTCTATAGACCCGCCGGTGGAGCGGACTTTCAGTTGAATCCCGTCCCGCGCCAGGATTTGGGCAAATTTCTGTCCATAATGAAAATATGCGCCGTCAGGGCCACCGGTTCCGATGACCAGACTGCTGGGTGGGGCGGGTTTGATAAACAGGAACGCCACCAGAAAGCTGGCAATGACAATCAGCGTTCCCGGTCCGAAATATTTGAGCCGCTCTTTGATGGTGGGATGTTGGGCCGGCTCAGCCATTGTAATGCTCCTATGGCAGTGAGATGAAAAATAGCTGACAGTCGCATGGATTTACAATTGGCTGCATATTAGCGCGTTGGGAGAAAATTGCAAGGTGATGCACGGACGTCTATCCCTTGTATTTTGTAAAGCGTTTAGGTTAGATACGATGACGTCAACAGATCCCATCAAAGGAGGCACCATGGCAGATCTTCTTTATCTTTCCCAGGCTGAGGTTGAGGCCGTTGGGTTGACCATGGCGGAAATCATCGAATCCCTGGACACCGCGTTCCAGGAGAAAGGACACGGTAACACCGAAATGCCGCCCAAGCCGGGCGTCCATCCCGGTGGAAACGACAATTTCATCCATGCCATGCCGGCTTACATTCCGGCTCTTAAATCCGCCGGGGTGAAATGGGTGAGCGGGTTTCCCGGTAACAGTCAAAAAGGGCTTCCATACATCACCGGCCTTTTGATTTATAACGACGTGAACACAGGGATCCCCCTGGCCGTCATGGACTGCGTCTGGATCACCGGAATGCGTACCGGGGCAGCCACCGCCTTGTCGGCAAAACATCTGGCCCGGCCGGACTCGTCGGTGGTGGGAGTCCTTGGCTGCGGCGTCCAGGGGCGTACCAATGTGGAGGCCTTAAATGTGCTGTTTCCCTTGAAAACGATAAAGGCCTATGACGTGGACGAGAACGCGGTGAGGAAATACGCCGAAGAAATTTCCGGGCGGCTCGACCTGGAGGTAATTCCGGTAGACAACCCGAAATCGGCCGTCTCGGGCTGCGATATGATAGTCACCGCCGGCCCAATCCTGAAAACGCCCCATGCCACCATTAAAGCGGGATGGACCGATCCGGGGGCCTTTGCCTCCCTGGTGGATTTTGACTCGTACTGGGAGCCGGCCGCATTGGCCGAGTGTGCCAGGTTCTGCACCGACGACACGGCCCAGCTGCTTCATTATCAGGGCATGGGCTACTTCCAGAATATACCGCCGATCCATGCGGATCTGGGAGAGCTGGTCGTAGGGAAAAAGCCCGGGCGGGAATCCGATGAGGAAATCACCATCACGGCCAACCTCGGGCTGGCCATCGACGATATGGCGGTGGCACCCTTGCTCTATCAACAGGCTTTGAAGAAGGGCATAGGAACGAAACTGCCCCTATAACCCCGATAGGGGAAATCCGAAGCACGAAATTCAAAACTCGAATTCCATATTTTGGATTTTGGATTTTGGAATTTAGCCTTCGAATCTGCACTGGCGGACCTGATGAACTGAAACAATCATGGCATCTAAAACCTACGATATCATTATAGTGGGTGGTGGCATCATGGGCAGTTCCATTGCCTACCACCTGATCAGCCGTGACATTTCCCTGAAGCTGGCGGTGGTGGAGCGCGACTCCACCTATGCCCAGGCCTCCAGTTCTCTTTCCATGGGCAACGCCCGTATCCAGTTCAGTCTCAGCGAAAACATCCGCATTTCCCAGTATGCGTTTACGGTCCTGGAGCGCTTTGAGGAAGAAATGGTCGTCAACGACATCCCTCCAAACATCAGCTACCGGAAGGAGGGAAACCTGATGATCATCGACCCGGACATGACAGATGCTGCGGAACAGGCATTTTCACTCCAGCAGGCGCTGGGTTGTCGTGTGGAATGGTGGTCTGCGGAAGACATCCGTCAGAGATACCCTCTCTATCGTCCCGCCGACACAGATTCAGGAACGTTTGGGTCCGAAGACGGCCATTTTGACGGGTATGCGGTTGTCATGGGTTACCGGAAAAAGGCAACGTCCCTGGGCGCGGTGTATCTGCAAGACAGCGTCAGTCGAATTCTCCATGGAAATGGACGCGTCTCGGGAATCGAAACGGCTTCCGGCGATTCCCTGGAAGCGCCAATCGTAATCAATTGTGCAGGCGCTTGGGCGGCGGATGTGGCTTTGAGCGTAGGCATCCAGCTTCCAATTTTACCGACCATGCGGCAAGTGTTTGCCATCGATACCGCTATTAAAGCGGATGGCCCGCTGCCGCTGACCGTTCTGCCTTCCGGCCTCTACTTTCGTTCGGAAACCGGCGGCCTTATATTGATCGGCAAATCAATGGATAACGATCCCATCGGATTTGATTTTTCCTGGGACGACAAACGGTTTATGGACACCTTATGGCCGGAGCTGGCCGAGTTTATCCCTGCCTTCGACCGGGCCAAACTGGTTCGGGGCTGGGCCGGCCTCTATGCTGTTAACACCCTGGACAGCAACGCCATTCTCGGAGAATGGCCGGAATTGCGAGGCTTTTACCTGACCAACGGCTTCTCCGGCCACGGCCTGCAACAGGCTCCGGCGATCGGCCGATACATGGCCGAGTTGATCCTGGGAACACCCCACGAGTTGGACCTGTCCATTTTTTCCCCCGAACGCATCCTCGAAAAAAAGCCGATTAGTGAACATGGTGTGATTTAGCTCCACAGAGACTTGGCAACTCAACGGCACCCGGTGAATACTTTTTTAGAACTATAGATAAAAAATGGATGAGTCCTTTCCTCCCCTCCCTCCAGCTCCCTCTGGTTCGACTTCGCTCACCACTGGCCGCCGGGGAGGGAAGAAAGTTTTTTTCCATAGAGGTAGCGGCCTGCCGGATTTAACTCTTAGTCAGATAACAGGTAGCGAAAACCTTTCTTGAAAACTTTAAATCCAGCTCGTCATAAAATCAGGAACTGATTTTATGACTTGACAGGTGAACAATATCATATTAATGGTCAGACCATTTTGCGGCTATAATGTAATCACATTAGTGCCACTTTCCGGCAAAGACACCAATATATAGATTCCAGTCGATCCAGAAACACCTTTAGCGCCCCAACCACTATGAAAGCCCTGTTTAGAGCAGCTAAGCAAAACCGGATATTCGAGGACGTCGTCGACCAGATTCAGGAGGCCATTATAGACGGACGCCTTCAGGCCGGGGATCGACTGCCGGCCGAGCGTGAACTGAAAGGCGTGCTCCAAACCAGTCGGAGCACCCTTCGGGAGGCATTGAGAGTTCTGGAACAAAAGGGTTTGATCGAAATCCGGCTCGGTATGGGCGGTGGCGCCATTGTCAAAACCCTGAACGAGGACCAGGTCACCGAAAGTCTTGATCTGTTGTTGCGCTCGCAAAAGGTTTCCCTGAATCATCTGGCTGAGTTTCGGGAAGGCGTTGAGGGCGATGTGGTGGCCATTGCCGCGGAGAGGGCCTCAGATTCGGATATCGAGCTGCTCCGATCCCTCCTTGATGAAGCCGCCGCCTGTGTGGATCGGGGAGTCGACCATCTCGACGACTTTTTAAAAGTCGACAAGGAGCTTCACCTGACCTTCGCCTATATCACGCAAAATCCGGTGTACATCTCGGTGCTCAAGTCGATCCATGACAACATAAATCGATACTACGAGATTTACCTGGTCATGGACCAGCCGGAGCTGGAAGAGAACTTAAAGGACCTTGAACGGATCGTATCGGCGGTGGAGGATCGTAACATCCCGCAAGCACGTGAACTGGCCCAACACCATGTCCAACGGTTCAATCAGTATATGAGCCGCCAGGCCCTGGAGATGGAAGCGTAACGCACATGGCAACATTGAATATCGATAATGTCACGGTTCGGTTTGGGGGTCTAATGGCCCTGTCGGACCTGACGTTCTCTTTGAATCCGGGGGAAATTCTGGGTCTGATCGGACCCAATGGTGCCGGAAAGACAACAGTATTCAATGTCCTGACAGGCGTCTATCAAACTTCCGCAGGGGATGTTCAATTTCAGGATCAAAGTCTTCTCGGAAAACGGCCGCACCAGATCCTCTCCCTCGGAATCGCCAGAACCTTTCAAAACATCCGCTTATTCTCGAACATGACCGCCATTGAAAATGCCATGGTGGCGCGCCATTGCCGCTCCAGGGTAGGTGTGTTCGGGGCCATTCTGAGGAGCCCATCCCAAAAGCGGGAAGAACTCGACATCCGGGAAGAGGCCCGCAAGGCCCTGAAATTCATGGGCGTTGAGCACTATGCCGACACCGTCGCCCAGAATCTGCCATATGGGCTGCAGCGTCGTCTCGAGATCTCCCGGGCATTGGCGTCCAAGCCGAAAGTACTTCTGCTGGATGAACCGGCCGCCGGTATGAATCCGGCGGAAAGTCAGGAGCTGATAAAGGATATCGGCCGTATATCGGAACTGGGTATCGATGTGCTGCTGGTGGAGCACGATATGAAGGTCATCATGGGCGTGTGCGACCGGATTGTCTGCGTGGATCACGGCGTCAAAATTGCAGAGGGAAAACCGGAGGAAATCCAACGGGATCCCAAAGTGATCGAGGCATATTTAGGTCAACCGGCCAAACAGTAACAAAGGAGGAAGAAAAATGAGAAAGAACCTGTTTACCATTCTGCTAATTGGTCTGCTTTTGGTTCCCCTCGTTGCGGGTACCGGTTTTGCCAAAACGCTGAAAATCGGCTCCATGAGCCCCCTGACCGGCCCCTACGCGGCTGATGGAAACGACATTAAAAATGGCGTGCTGACCGCCATCGATGTGATTAACGATCAAGGCGGCATTCCCGGATACAGCAAGATCGAGCTGTTTCCCCAGGATACGGCCTGCGACCCGAAACAGGCAGTGGCAGCCGCCAACAAGCTGATCAACCAGGAAGTGGTGGGTGTAATCGGTGCCTACTGCTCGTCTTCGACCATCCCGGCCTCCGAGACACTGGCCGAAGAAGACATCCCCATGATTACCCCGGCGTCTACCAATGAAAAGGTAACCGACCGAGGTCTGCCCTACATGTTCCGCATGTGCGGCCGTGACGATGACCAGGCTCCCACCGCGGTAAAATTCATGATGAAAGCCTTGGGTGCAAAATCGCTCTTCGTTGTCGATGACAAAACCACCTATTCCCAGGGGCTGGCCGACGGCGTGGTGAAGAGCGCCGGAAAAATGGGGATGAAAGTTTCGGGACGGGATCATGTCAACCAGGGTGACAAAGACTTCTCTGCCGTATTGACCATGGCCAAACGGGCGAACCCGGATGTCCTGTACATGAGCCTTCAGAATCATGCGTCCGGCAGCCTGATGGCCATTCAGGCCAAACGACTCGGGCTGAAATCCACCATCGTGTCCCAGGATGCCATGTACCATCCCAACTTCATCAAGGTGGCCAAGGACGCTGCGGAAGGGGTTTACGTGACCTATGGTTTTACCGACACCACCACGCCGGAATACCAGGATTATGCCAAGCGGTTCACCAAAGATTACGGCGAGATCGGTGCCTACGGAACCTACGCCTACGATGCGGCAATTGTGCTGCTGAACGCTATCAAGAAAGCCAAATCCACGGACCCGAAGAAAATCAAGAAAGAAATCATGAAAATGAACTTCCAGGGCGCATCCAAGTTCGTGAAGTTTCGCCCCAATGGAGACAGCGGATCTGATTACGTCGGGTACAAAATTGAAAATGGTAAGTACAGAGTGTACTGGACGCCCCAAAAGGGTATCCTGAAGTAGATAGACCCTAAGTTCGACGGTCCGGCGATCCACGCCGGACCGTCGAACAAACTTGAGTTGGAAATAAGGCACGGGCGCTGATGGACTATTTTATTCAACAATTGATCAACGGCCTGACTCTCGGCGGGCTCTATGCCTTGATCGCACTGGGTTACACGATGGTGTATGGGGTGATCCAGCTCATCAACTTTGCCCACGGCGAGTTTTTCGCCGCAGGCGGCTATATGGGCGTCATTCTCCTCAGTTTCTTTGCCGGGTTGGGATACATCGAAACCCACCCGTTTCTCTGTATCGGAGCATCGATTCTGCTGACCATGGCGTACTGTGCGTTTTTGGCTATGGGCGTGGAGCGGGTCGCCTACAAACCCCTTCGCCGCGCCTCACGCCTTGCGGCGTTGGTGTCCGCCCTGGGGATGTCGATTTTTCTTTCCAATGGGTTAATGCTGACCCAGGGGGTGTTCGACAAAGCCTACCCAATCGAACTGATCCAGGGTGGCTTTGAAGTCGGAGAGATCATTGTCAGCTATCTTCAGCTTGTGATCATGGGGCTGACGATTCTGCTGCTGGTGGGCTTGAATATTCTGGTCTTCAAAACCCGGGTCGGGATGGCCATGCGGGCCACCGCCCAGGACAAGATCATGTCGTCTCTGGTGGCCATATCCAGCAACCGGATCATTGCCATGACTTTTGCCATCGGGGCAGGACTGGCCGCCTGCGCCGGGATCATGGTGGGGTTTTACTACGGATCGGTCCGCTATGACATGGGGTTTGTACCCGGCATCAAGGCCTTTGCCGCAGCGGTCCTGGGCGGGATCGGCAATATCACAGGCGCCATGCTCGGCGGGCTCATCATCGGTATGGTGGAAATCTTCGGGGCCGCTTACATATCCGGTCAGTACAAGGATGTCTTTGCGTTTATCATCCTGATTTCGGTGCTCTACTTCAAGCCGACGGGCATCATGGGCGAGAATGTCGATGATACACGAGTTTAAAAAAGTACTCAAACCTTACGCCATCGGCATGTTGTGGTTGCTCGGCCTGCTATGGCCGCTCATGGGGATCCACCCGGACGGGACCCTGACGTTTGTCAATGCGTTCAAGGTCTGGCTCGGCATTCTGGGCGTCACGTTCGGCGGTCTGCTCTTGTATGTGGCCAACAAAAGCGGAAGCCTCAACGTCATCACCCGCCCGCTGCTGGACACCCGGGATAAAATCAACAGCGCCTCCGACAAGGTTCCCTTCTGGGTCTGGGTCATCATTATCCTCGCCTTTGCTCTGGCCTTCCCGAACTTCACGACGCGGTATGCACAGGACATCGCCATCCAGGTCCTGATCTACATATGCCTGGGGCTGGGCCTGAACATCGTAATCGGCCTGGCCGGCATGCTGGACTTGGGATACATCGCGTTTTACGGTGTGGGCGCCTACACCTATGCCTTGCTCAGCGTCCATTATGGAATTTCGTTCTGGATGAGCCTGCCCATTGCGGCGACAACGGCGGCCATTGCCGGCTGCATCATCGGGTATCCGACCCTTCGGATGCGTGGGGATTACCTGGCCATCGTCACCCTTGGGTTCGGGGAGATCGTTCGGCTCATTCTCAACAACTGGATGACATTGACCAATGGTCCCAATGGCATTCTCGGTATCAAGGCACCGGCCATCTATCTCCCAATCTTTGAAGGCGGACTCAGCTTCGAATACTTTTATCTTAAAAAACTTTATTACCTGTATTACGTCGCTTTAGCGCTGGCCATTTTTACCATCGTCGCCGTGCATCGGCTCAACTATTCCCGCATCGGGCGCGCCTGGGAATCGATCCGGGAAGATGAAACCGCCGCCGAACTGATGGGGGTCAACACGTTTATGTTGAAACTCCTGGCCTATGCCATGGGCGCTGTATTCGCCGGGTTGGCCGGTGCGTTCTTTGCCGCACGCATGCGGTTTGTCAGTCCGGAAAGTTTTACCTTTCTCGAGTCAGCCATGGTGCTCTGTATGGTCGTCCTTGGCGGCATGGGATCCATTCCCGGTATTATCCTCGGAGTGGGTGCTTTGATTATTCTTCCGGAGGTATTCCGGGAGTTCGAGCTCTATCGGATGTTAGCCGTGGGTCTGGCCATGGTGGTGATGATGGTGTTCAAGCCTGCCGGCCTGATACCGGCCAAGCGTGTCGGCACCCGTTCGGAAGAGAAGGAGGGTTAGCGCCGTGGCGGATCCGATTCTCGAACTCCGGGAGGTCTATTCCAGTTACGGGAATATCAAAGCACTCAAGGGTGTGTCCCTGAAGGTGTTCCCGGGTGAGATCGTTGCCATCATCGGCGCCAACGGCGCCGGAAAATCGACCACACTGATGGCCACCAGCGGTATCGTTCCGGTGGATAAGGGAGACATCTTTTATAAGGGCCAATCCATCGTCGGAACTCCGGCCGAAAAGCTGCCGGTGATGGGTTTGTGTCAGGTTCCAGAAGGCCGCCGGATCTTCCCGCGGCTGTCGGTCGCCGAAAACCTGGAACTGGGCGCCTTCCACAGAAAAGAACGAACGGAAATCGAACAGGACATGGAGCGTGTGTTTTCGTTGTTCCCGGCCCTTGCCGAGCGTCGCAAACAGCAGGGTGGCACCCTTTCCGGTGGAGAGCAGCAGATGCTGGCCATTGCCCGGGCCCTGATGACAAGGCCGAAGCTACTCTTGATGGACGAACCGAGCCTTGGGCTGGCACCGCTGTTTGTCCAGAAAATCTTCGACATCATCCACGACGTCAACCAGCGGGAAGGCATGACCATCCTGCTGGTGGAGCAGAACGCCAACCTGGCCCTCCAGGCCGCCCAGAGAGGGTATGTCCTGGAAACAGGCACCGTCACCATGGAAGACAATGCAGACACCCTCCTGCACAATCCCGAGATCCGTAAAGCCTATCTGGGTGAAACTGCCTAACCCGAATATTGCAGAATAGAAGCGCAAAAAAGGCCTACCAGTAACCGGCTGGCCTTTTCGGACCTTAACTGCGGCAAAAATTTGTCTTGCTGTTGCTCTCAAATCTTTCACACCCAACGTAAACAAGAACCTCACAAACCGACTGGCCTATAGTTAAAATCAAGGCTGTTGAGATTGACCATTACATCACCCCCACCGATCCTCCCCCATCAAGGGGGGAGGTCATTATCTTCTCCCTCCCCTCGAGGGAGGGGGCCAGAGGGAGGGGGTATGATCGGCGCATTCCTCATTTCTGAACATAGGATCGTAAACCCATCGTTGGCCCCTCAATTCCTTTGTTCAGTTTATCAATCTCCACCGATATGATATTACGCTCAAAGTTCGAATAGCACTGACCCAAACCAGTCTGATAATTTTCCCTTTAAATAAACTCCTAACCTCAACTTGATGTTCCGATCATGAGTGTCTTGCTTTGGTCACTGATTTTCTGCGTCAGCCTCGGCGTGCTGATCGTGGCAGCGAATCTGTTCATCACCGCGGCAGAACAGGCCGGCAAAGCGCTGCGCATGCCGCCATTTCTCGTCGGTGTGGTACTGGTGGGTTTTGGCACGTCGCTGCCGGAACTGGTGTCTTCGGTGTTGGCGGTTTACGCCGGTTCATCGGCAATCGTCATCGGCAACGTAATCGGATCCAACATCACCAACATCCTACTGATCCTCGGAATATCCGGGATGATTGGCGGCACCTTTTATATAAAGACGGATCTTCTCAAGTTCGACCTTCCGGTGCTGATCGGCTCCGCCTTCGTATTGAGCCTAATGGTGCGGGACCAACGATTCAGCACCGGCGAAGGCATCATCTGCCTGATGATGCTGGGTATTTATCTGGTGGCGATGCTTCGCTCCGAGCGGCATGATGTGGAGGGATCGACTCCTGCAAAGGCGACCGCTCGGACCTGGGTCATCCTGATCGGCAGTCCCGTATTCATTTTCCTGGGTGCGAAGTACACGGTCGATTCCGTCATTGCTATCGCTGAAATCGTGCAGATAGGAGTAGACGTCATCGCCATGTCAGCCGTTGCATTCGGTACCTCATTGCCTGAGATCGTGGTTGCCATTACGGCTGCCCGAAGGGGGCAGTCGGAAATTGTTGTCGGGAACATCATGGGAAGCAACATATTCAACACTCTTGGGGTCATGGGGATCCCTGCCCTGCTGGGCCAGTTGACCATCCCGGAAAGGGTGGTGGAATACTCGGTTCCTGTGTTCCTCGCGGCTACGATGATCCATGTCATCATTACCGTCGACAAACGGGTCAGCAAAGCTGAGGGGGCGTTTCTGCTCTGCTTTTACCTGTTCTTTATCGGTCGTCTTTTCGGCTGGCTTTGAAATTGGCCGATCTGCCAGACCAGCCAACATCACTGTCTAAAGCCTTCTGTAACATGTGGCGCCAGTCAAAATTGATTGAGATCAGGGCAATACATTGAAGTCCACACCCTCAGCTTGATAAGAATGGATGCGGATAATGAAAGTTAGAATACACTTCTATCCGGAAAAACTCCTTCGATATAAGGAATGAACCCTATGAACAAATTGATGCATTCGCTTCTTGTCGTTCCGATCTGTTCCGCCCTAGTGTTCATCTCATCAGAGTACGCCCATGGAAATCCAACAGTCGAGGATGGTCCTTGTCCCCCTTTAAACATTCGTACCGATATCAGGCCTGATGTGAACGGCCAGCCAACCAAAGTTACTATTGGGGTCTATATGATCGACCTGATGGAGATAAATGACATCAGTCAGACTCTCACCGGTGATTTTGCTGTGATTCAGACCTGGGTCGATCCAAGGCTTAGCCAACGCGAGGGATGCGGGTTTCCACTTACGGACATCTGGTATCCTGAATTGGTCTTTATGAATTCGGGAAGAAAATTTACAGGTCGTCCAAAGACAGTGGATATTGGACCAGATGGAAAAGTAAAATACATCCAAAGATATTCCGGATCCTTTGCCACGTACCATAACCTGAACCATTTTCCTTTTGACAAACAGGTCTTTACCCTTTCCCTCATTTCTTCTCAACGAATGGAAGACGAGCTGCAACTTGTTGTTGACGAGAAAGGGATTGGTCAGCAGGAACGATTGAATATCTCTGATTGGTCTATCAAGGATGTGAGCGCTGAAGTGGGTCGCCGATATAACAAGTATGTAGGCAAATTTCAATCCCGGTTCGATTTCCATATTCCTGCCGAACGGATTAAGTCTTATTATTTGTGGAAAGTCATTATGCCTCTATGCCTGATTGTTGCCATGTCCTGGTGCGTATTCTGGATAAATCCGGCCCAGTATGGCCCCCAGATAGGGCTTTCTGCTACCTCAATGCTGACACTGATCGCGTTCATTTTTGCAACCACGAATATGGTGCCCAGACTTGGCTACTTGACTCTCCTCGACCGATTCATTGTTGGCTCAACAATCCTGGTCTTTCTGGCGCTTTTTGAATCCCTCGTTGCAGTTTATCTTGTCTCAGTAGAAAAAGAAGCGCTCGCTTTGCGTATCGACAAAGTATCCCGCTTAATATTCCCGCTGGCCTTCGGAGCGCTCATTGGCATCGTGTTGATCGTATGACGGTCCCGCATCCCAGTTGACTCGGGATCTGCGATTCTCTCCGATAAACTGCTGGATAAACTGCGGTGTGCAAGGCGACAACATCTGGTGTTTCATTGATCCGTAATCAATTAGGAGGTCTGAAAATGAAGAATTTGAAATACATTTTGGCTGTTATTGCTTTGTCAGTGGTGGCTGGAATTGGAGTTGGACTTTATTTGTCAGCTGAGAAAGGACTGAACGGTTCGATGATCTCAGCGGCGGAGGCTGCCGGTGGGCCGGTCAAATCGCCCGTCGGCGTAGCCCCGGATCGTTACATCTACTATCCCGGCACCGAGAAACTTGGCCGGAATGAAATCCGCCTGATTGCTTGCGGCACAGGCCTGCCGGCAGCTCGTCGTGGCCAGGCTGCGACCTGCTTCCTTTTCGAACTGGGCAACGGTGACAAGTTCCTGTTCGATGTCGGCACAGGCTCCATGGCGAATGTGGCTGCGCTGATGATTCCATACGACATGCTGGACAAGATTTTCCTGAGTCACCTGCATACTGACCACTGGGGCGATCTGGCAACGATCTGGGCAGGTGGCTGGACCGCAGGCCGTACAGGACCGCTGAAGATCTGGGGGCCGAGCGGCGCCACACCGGAAATGGGTACCAAATATGCGGTCGATCACTTTCTCGAGGCCTACACCTGGGATGCAACGACCCGCAACGCCAAGCTGAGTCCCAAGCCGGGTCAGATCAAGGTTACCGAGTTTGATTACAAAGGGGTGAATAAAATCGTCTATCAGGAAAACGGTGTCATCATCCGCTCCTGGCCGGCCATTCACGCCGGTGATGGGGCCGTCTCTTTCTCGCTGGAATACGCTGGGATGAAAGTTGTCTTTGGAGGAGACACATTCCCCAACAAATGGTACGTAAAGTATGCTAAAAATGCAGACCTGGCCATTCAGGAAGTTTTCCTGACACCCAGCGAGTTGGTCGAATGGTACGGGCAGTCACCGGGCCAGGCACTTGGCGTTGGAACACAAGTGCACACATCTCCACCGGCTTTCGGAAAAGTGATGAGCGAAATCAAACCGCGGCACGCAGTTGGATACCACTTCTTCAACGAAGAAGGGACACGCTACGGTATCTACGACGGTGTACGATCGACATATGATGGCCCACTATCGCTGGCAACTGACAACATGGTGTGGAATATCACCAAGGACAAGATTGTCGAACGCATGGCGGTATCACCCGAAGCGGCCTGGTCTGTACCTGGATCGACTCCACCACCCCCACCGCCAGCACCGGGTACGGTACCCGATCCAATGACTGACTGGATCAAGGCAGGCAGGTGGGAGCCTGCAAACAAGGCGCAAGGTGATCTGGTTAACACGTTCAAGAAAGAACATGGTATGAAGTAGTTGTTGCTTCATACGCATGGAACTATCGATAGGAATTATGGATGGATAGTCTGTCGGTCATGACTTGTCTGTGGTCATGGGCTTTTTCTACATAATGAACTCCATCGCGAAACGGCCGTTACATGGAGGGTTGAGGTGAGGGCATTGCCGACGAGGCACGCGAAAATTGTCGTATTTTGTCTGATTGGTGCACTGATTCTGAGTTCGAAGCGTGTCGCTGTTGCGGCCGAGGGGGCGTCCAGCAACTATTTTCCCGGCAGCTACGGAACCGTCGCAGTCGCAACTCCGCCGACAGTGGGCTGGACCTATTTGAACTACAACCTCTTCTACGCCGCAGACGCCGATCGTGCTGTGCTGCAGGGGCAGCTCAACGTCGACCTCGACACCTCCGCATACTTCAACATGTCGTCCGGGATTTATGCCTTCGAGGGGTCGGTGCTGGGCGGGCGTTTTGCGATGGGCGTCACCCTCCCGCTCGGCTACGCCGGCCTCGAATCACAATTGGTCAGCCCGACAGCCACCAGGGCTGTGGACGATAGCGAAACCGGCCTTGGGGACATGTTATTGCTGCCGGCCTCTTTGTACTGGAACGACGGCAATTGGTATTTCAATGTGTACGAACTCATTGTTGCGCCGACCGGAAAATACGATGTTAACGATAACATCAATATTGGCCGCAATTACTGGAGTTTCGACACCGTATTTGCAGTGACGAACCTGGATATGACAACCGGTCGCGATTTTTCACTGGTCGCCGGCTACATGATCAACACTGAAAACCACGCCACGGATTACAGGACGGGCCATGAGTTGCACGTCGACGTGATGTTCAACCAGTTCCTTTCGGAGGCGTTCGCCCTGGGACTGCGTGGCTACTTTTACCAGCAAGTCACCGGTGACAGCGGCAGCGGCGCGATTCTGGGTGATTTCAAGGGCGAGTCCTACGGCATTGGGCCATCGTTTTTGTGGATGCCGAAATGGGGTGGCGGCAAGTTCAGCGTTACCGGCAACTGGCTGCACGACCTGCACGCCACCGACCGGGTGAAGGGCGACTACGCAGTCGTAACGCTGGCGTGGCAATTCGGAGTGTCTGGCAACTAAAATAAGTACATTAGACAGTTCACTCATTGTTTAATCCCCCTAAAAGACTGCCGCTCGCGAATCGGCTTACTCCAGCAGCGTTCCTGTGGATTACTTCGTTCTCTTTTCTCCGACCATGGAGTTCGCCACCTTCGAATAGCGGTTCAGGTCATACTTAAACCTCCCTGATCCTAGAATTAATTTCAATCACTCCGACGATTCCTCAAGGAGGTCTCCATGTCGTATTTGCTCAAACGCCGTCATCATTGCAAGGTATCGCATCTTAATGTTGTTGGCCTTCTCGTTTGTTTGTTGCTCCTGTCTCAATGTATCGCAATGGCCGGGTCCGAAAGGGAGGGAGACTCTGAAGAAATCGAATATCGAAACAAGATCGGCCTGTTCGGTGGTGTTACACAGGAAGGGGCTGACATCGGGCCATCCATCGGATTGGAATACACCTATCGCCTTTGGAAGCACTTCAGCATCGGAGTGCTGGGAGAGCGTGCCGGGGGCGATTTCGACCTTTGGCTGCTCGGTGCCGACTTTATTATACACCCTTATGCCGGCTGGCTCATTCGCCTGGTCCCGTGCGTGGAATTTGAAGACAGCGAGGAGGAAGGTAGCGAGACAAGAGCTGTATTCAGAGCAGGTATCGGTTATGATTTTGAAATCGCATCCCGGTGGTCATTGTCCCCGGAAATCAATGTGGATTTCAATCGACGGGAGAAGGACCATACGTTCGTTTACGGGGTTACCCTGTTATACAGTTTCTGAATAAGGATAATCCGGCTGTGTAACTCACGATTTGTATCTACTTGATAGAAGAAAACATCCTCCTATCTGCACATTCAGATATGTTCTAAAATCCACAGCACATTATGCCGGCCCAAATTCGCCTAAAATTTAGGGAACTATATTGCTTTCCGCACCGTGAAATAGGTAAGAATAGAGCCTGATTTTGGTGCGATGCGAGGAACTGAAGCATAACCAACCGAAAGTCTTCTATCATATTGTCCAAACAGCCGTAGCTCTTGAGGTTGTGATATCCTTCCAATGATTATCTTGTCCTTAATTTATTTAAGGTATTACCACCATACATAAATCAGTTCAGAGGAGGCGCGTAATGAAAAGCCGACTAGCGATCATTTCAGTATTAGTAGGTTTAATTCTGGCAGCATCCATCGGTTACGTTAAAGGGATGTTTGACGGGCAAACCGGGAAGGGCTTGTCGTGGGTAGCCACCGCCGAGGCAAAAAAAGCTGAAAGAGGCCCTGCAAGAATATCCCCAACAAAAGCGCTATCCGATCGGGACACCTATTTTCCCGGAACTGAAAATCTTGGCAGGAACGAGATGCGCATCGTGGCCTTAGGTACCGGCATGCCGAGCGCCCGGCCAAAACAGGCAGCGGCCTGTTTCCTTGTGGAGCTTGGGAACGGAGATAAGTTCCTGTTCGATATCGGCAGCGGTTCCCATGAACGGATAGCCGCCATGAAAATCCCTTACGACTTCCTGGATAAGGTCTTTATCGGCCACCTGCATGTCGATCATTATGGCGATCTGCCGACCTTTTGGCTGGGCGGTACGGTGATGAACAGGCTGACCCCGCTTAGAGTATGGGGGCCCAGCGGTTCCGAACCCAAATACGGCACCCAGTATGCCATGGATCGAATGAAGGAAATGTATGTATGGGATCTCGGGACACGTTCCGGCGTCATCGACTTTCGCGGGGGCGAACTTCAGGTGACCGAGTTTCCGTTTGATGGTGTAAACGAGATTATCTACAACGAAAATGGCGTGGTCATCCGAAGCATCCCGGCGGTTCATGGCCTGGACGGTGCGGTGAGCTTCATTCTGGAATGGAAGGGTATGAAATTCGTGTATGGCAGCGACTCAGTCCCCAACAAATGGTTTATGGAGTACGCCAAGGGGGCAGACATCGCCATCCACGAATGCTTTCTACCGCCGACCCTTCTGGTCACCCGGCAGGGATTTGCTCCATTGGAAGCGCTGGTCGTAGGGACCCAGGGCCACACCTCACCGGAGCAGTTCGGCAAAGTCATGGCCGCTGTCAAACCGCGCATGGCCGTCGGTTACCATTTTTACAACGACTTTGATATCCAGCCGGAAGTGTTGCACCGGGTCCGGAAAACGTATGACAGCCCTTTGTCCCTGGCAGTGGATTACATGGTATGGAATGTCACGAAAAACGACATTCGTGTCCGCATGGCGGCCAAGGACGAAGAGGTCTGGCCATCACCGGCTCTTAAAAAGAAGAATCCACCGGATTTTACTGAGGTGGTTCCGATGTCCAAGTTTACCTTGTCCGGCATTGAGCCTCTCCCCGAAGTCGTCGGCCCAATTTATGACGAGATCAACAAAATATACGGAACGAACTTCGAGCCCGCCTTCAAGTAACACTCTGGCTATTTAATCAAGGGGCAGGGCTTCGGCCCTGCCTGTCTTTTTTGAGAGCAGCGTCCATTTAGCCTCGCCCGCTGTTCGAATCGATTCGTTACGTCTATCCTTCCCCTTATCCGCCCTCTAAACCCATCTTGGGCTGCCACAATATTTTGTGGTGGACTTAATTGATTCAATATACCGGATATTATATTGATTTGTGCTCCTGCAGAATAGTTCCTGGAAGGTGCACACTGTTGACAATATTCCGGTTTATCCGCTGTACGGTCTTGGCATTCGAACTATTTTATATAGTCGAATCATTCCATAAATAATCAGCAACGAACCTACGGCTATATTTAATAAACTTAAAAGCGTTATTGGTATCGAAGTTCTCATTATTGAAAGCAGAGTAACCGCAGATCCCAGAAATACAAGTGTTGCCAAGCCCGCGGCTATTCCAAAAAATATCAATTGCTTTTGTGCATATCCGTTTTCTATTGCCTTTGCAGCAAACAAGCTTGTCCAGAAAACAATTGTAAGCGGGCTGGAAATTGTTAATAGAAATGCTGATATGAAACTGGAGATATAGTTTGATTCAATCAGATTCTTAGGGCTGTTGATCTGGCTGCTGGGGCTAATCGATACAATCATTATTATTCCGAATAAAATCAGCACGAGTGAACTTACCATCCCCAAAGTGAGCTTGATTCTCGGTTTTTCCAAAAGCTTCCCTACACCCAGAACAGCGAACGTTATGAAGATATAATCAACGAGTGTTACCGCAATGACCGCAAATAATCCGTCTAATATTGTCCTCTGAAGAGACAGATTGAGTATAAAAAAGAATACCGGACCGATTGCTATCTGGAGTATTAATCCTGTTAGAAACCCATTGAGTATTATAGCGGCCATTTGTCTTCCTGCAATATCATGGATGCCTGATAGCTATAATGGATGGACAGGCTGCATCAGGCACACAGGATTGCGATGGCATACTGGTGAGACAAATGATATCCCTGAAACAAGCCATTTAATGAAAAATGTTTAAACCCTGGTATCTACGCTATATCATTCACCTTACTGACGCCATGGCAAAACCATGGTTTTCAGGTGATTTTACCTAAAAATTAAAGGATTATCAGGCATGGACTTTCAAAATGAAAAACTGCTGGATCAGATCGGGTTAAAAATACTTTCAGTCCTGCAGGCCGACGCTAGGATGCCTCTCAGCCGTATTGGTAAGAAAGTAGGTTTGTCAGCCCCGGCAGTAGCTGAACGGATGAGAAAGCTGGAAGAAGCCGGGATCATCAAAGGTTACCATGCCAGAATTGCCCCTGAGGCAGTAGGCCGGTCCGTCTCCGCTTTTATCAACCTGACCACCGATCCTAAAAACTACAAAGCGGTAAAAACCCTGGCTGCAGACATGCACCAGATTAGATCCTGTCACCATATAAGCGGGGATGCCTCTTTTATTATTCACGTTCAGGTGGAAGATTTGCCTGCACTTGAATCGGTGGTCGAGAGTCTAAGTCCTTTCGGTCAGACACAAACTGCGATCGTTCTATCAACATCGGTTAATAGAAACGGTATGGTGCCCCTGCCATAATTGGTATGTTCATCGTCTCTTCTGTAGGGCAATTATAAATGGGTAGTAATTAAAGGAGCATTATTTTTTAGATTAAAAAGTTGAAATTAGGAGTCAGGACTAGGGCCATTAGTCCTCTGCCGGGGATCAAATCATTAAGGCGTGGATAGCATCCCCTTATCCACACTTCTGGGAAGTTGCAGTAAACACAACATGTTGATATATCCCTCTATCGCTTGAATTGCCCTTCCAGGTAGAAACCCCACCTGATTTATGAGAAATGTTCGGATTCTGTTGACGTGCAATAAAATCCTTGAATTATGTGGCAAAATGGTTAAAGTGCGCCTTCGCTGGTACTCAATCAAAAACAAAGGTATTTCATGACCGATACGTGCATAAACAACAGCTTGAGAAATGTCGCCATCATTGCCCACGTCGATCACGGCAAGACGACGCTGGTCGATGCCATGTTCCACCAGAGCGGCCTGTTTCGCGACAATCAGAAGGTAGACGATCGCCTGATGGACACCATGGACCTGGAGCGGGAACGGGGGATCACCATTGCCGCAAAGAACTGCTCGGTCCTTTGGAACGGGGTGCGTATCAACATCATCGACACGCCCGGCCATGCCGATTTTGGAGGTGAAGTGGAGCGGGCACTGTCCATGGCCGATTCCGCAATTCTCCTGGTCGATGCTTCCGAAGGCCCCCTGCCACAGACCCGGTTTGTCCTCAAGAAGGCACTGGAAGCACATCTGACCCTCATTGTGGTCATCAATAAAATCGATCGGAGCGATGCAAGACCGGATGAAGTTCTCGATGAGATCTACGATCTTCTCATCGATCTGGATGCATCCGAAGATCAGCTCGATTTTCCGCTCCTGTATGCCGTGGGCAGAGACGGCATTGTGAAAGAAAACCTGGAAGAAGAGAGCGACAACCTGCATGTGCTGTTCGATACCATCATCGATAAGACATCGGGACCGTCCTATGACCCGACCGCGCCGTTCCAGATGCTGGTGTCGGATCTCGGCTATTCAGACTACATGGGTCGGTTGGCGATCGGAAAGATCTTCAACGGTTCCGCTCGCTCCCGTGACACCCTCGCATGTATCGCTGAGGGGGGCCAAGTTACACCGTTGAAAGTATCCAAACTTCAGGTCTACCAGGGCATGAAACTTCACGAAGTAAAGGAAGTTCAAGCCGGTGACATTGTTGTGCTGGCAGGCATCGAAGAGGTCTCCATCGGTGATACGATTTGCAACCAGAATGCCCCCAAAGCACTTTCCCGTATCAATGTGGACGAACCTACGGTGTCCATGAAGTTTACGATCAACAACTCCCCCCTCGGAGGGAAGGAAGGCAAATACGTTCAATCCAGCAGGCTTCGGGAACGCCTCGACAAGGAAGCCCGAATGAACGTGGCCATCCAGGTGGAAAAAGGTGAAGACCGGGACAGTATTCTGGTCAAGGGCCGGGGGGAATTTCAGCTGGCCATCCTGATCGAAACCATGCGTCGCGAGGGTTACGAGTTCTGTGTGGGAAGACCGGAAGTCATTTATCGCTTTGAAAACGGCCAGAAAATGGAGCCCATGGAGCGCCTGCTGGTGGATTGTGAAGAGCAGTTTCTCGGCGTCGTTACGGAAAAACTCTCCCTGCGCAAGGGCAAAATGATGAATCTTGTCAACAACGGCAGCGGTCGTGTCCGCATGGAATTTTCCGTTCCCGCCCGGGCCCTCATCGGATACCGGGACGAATTTCTGACGAATACCCGGGGAACGGGAATCATGCACTCAATCTTCGATGGTTACGGCGAATTTCGGGGTGATTGTCCCAGTCGGTTTACGGGTTCCATCGTAGCCGACCGTTCCGGATCGGCCGTGGCCTATGCCCTGTTCAATATGGAGCCCCGTGGTCGGCTATTTGTGGTTCCCGGAAATCCGGTCTACGAAGGGATGGTCGTCGGAGAACACAACCGGGGGGTGGATATCAATGTGAATCCCTGCAAGGAGAAGAAACTGACGAACATGCGGGCTGCGGGAAAGGACGATAATGTGATTCTTTCTCCAATCCGACCGATGACCCTGGAGCAGGCCATCGCTTTCATCAGCGATGATGAACTGGTGGAAATTACACCGTTGTCCGTGAGACTCCGCAAAGCCGTTCTGCCCGCTGGAAAGCGACACACGTTGAGGTCAGCCCGCTTGAAAAAAATGGCCGCCGCCTGATCCAGCATTGTGTTGGTTAACAAAGCTGTATCAATATGATTTCCGAAACTAACCACATCACGAGAATCATAACTGTTTGAAAATGCCCTTTGGGGGTCATTCCGGCGAAGCAGACTGTGTCATAATTATGTACCAATTACTACTGAATAACCGTATCGATAGGTGATATATAGGTTGTAAAATCAAGGAGAACGATATGGCATTCCGATACGGCCAAGACCGAAAGCAATTGGCCCT
>Ga0209780_1000156_pt1 | contig 32403 bp, 13 predicted proteins | sample WorMetexBAHAMAS2_FD_187384 | JGI IMG/M metagenome (GOLD analysis project Ga0209780, IMG submission 187384) | Marine gutless worms symbiont microbial communities from Max Planck institute for Marine Microbiology, Germany - Inanidrilus exumae... | ecosystem: Host-associated > Annelida > Digestive...
TATTTTAGATATGACAGAGAGGTTGGAGATTGGGCGATAGTTGGAGAGCTCATCTTTGTCTAAGGTAGACTTCTTAAGCAGTGGAGAAATGACAGATTCTTTGAGAATGGGGTGAAACTGACCAGAGCTTAGAGAGAAGTTGACGATGCTAGTGATTGTGGGGACAAGAACAGATGCGCATTCCTTGAGAAGCCAAGTGGGGATAGGATCAGAATCAGATTGCTTGTTAGGACAGTTAGAAAGAATCTTGAGGATTTCAGATTCAATAGTTACATTGCGTCAGCGAACGACGTGTTAATGACAACGATTACCAAATTGAAATTGCAAGTAGTATTCCAGTATGGCTTCCGTTCGTTTTTGCAATACCGCAACACCGAGGTTCTCCACGATAACTGTGCTATATAAATCTACTTACTTACTTACAGCAAGCCTTTTAAAATGTAACTGAATACAGACACAGCTGTGCAGCCGCTGACAAGATTTCAACTAACAGTGCATTGCACAACCCTCTGACATAGTTGAGCTTTTAGTATATGCAAGATGTGGCAAATTACACCCATATTAGTGCTGATGCTACTGGTTTATGAGTATAATATATGTAACCTGCAATGTACCTGACCAACTGCAAATGCAACAATGCCAGGAATGAAGTAGCCTGCTGTACGCCACACCAGGAATGCATCACCAATGCACGCAAACACAAGACCAGCCAACACCTTGCATGAGTAAGAATAGTACTTCGAGAAACTGTTGTCATGCAGCAGTACAAAGAACATCAGAGAAATGATCGGGAGACATTTGACAATGCAGCAAAGTGGAGATTCTGGGCCATTCTTGAGACCAAACAAAGCAAAATAAACTGTGATTGTTTCGAAGAATCGCACCAGCTTTGGACCAATACTTCTGACCTGAAAAAATAAATTGCAAAACAACAATTCAAATCAGTCATCTATAACTATTAAATGTTGTATTCTGTCCCAGTTTTTAGCTAATATCTCGGCAACCATGTATTCCTTACTAATTCTCAGCTGTCACATTATACTGGTGTGGTTCGTTACCATGTCATGATGTCAGGATATGTATTTCTGAGAAATCAGTCAGAATAAAAGAAGTAGCAACAAATGAGACAGGCTGTAGATAGATAAACCCGGTGACCGCAATGTGAACAGATCGATGATTGTTTGCATTTCTGTCATCACTGTGCGTGCGTACGTACACATGGACCTCTTCGTCTATCATGTGAAGGCTATTTCTTGTTAACAAAATTAATGACTTGAAAATTCTAATGTGGGTAGGCTATACGTGTAATGGTGCAATGGTCCATGCATATAGGGCTTAACTCCTGGCATATAGGTTTATTACACTCGACATATCCTTATTAAAGAGTCGCAAATATGCAAAATATCTGTTTTAGCATAATCTATTAATGTCACAATGTTTATGTTCTTAAATTTTTAGTAATTCTTTATTAGAACAACAATAGGCCGAGTAGAAATGTAAATCACAATAGGCCTATTATGGTATCTGTGATTATATGTTTAATCTTTTTTTTGTAAATATGACTTACTGACGGTTGCAGTCTAAATAGGCGTAATGCAACCGTCCAACGTTTTTTACATCAATGCTTTTAAATACAGGCGTAGGCCTATACACACATTACATACACACAAACATGTACGTGTGCAATCTATAAATAAAGTAAAATTAACCTTCTAACACCATAAACAAATGCTACTTTAAATATTCCTATACATCCGTACGTCTACACAGTTTAGTATCAGTATATATGCATAAGCAGTAGACTTATAAACCAGAAATTAAGCACACGTGCTAACTAAAACATGAAGTAACTCAATCAAAGACTCATATATCGTAATGCATGCCACATAATCTCAAATAGGCCTATATCGGCTCTTCAACAGTGTTCACAGACGCACGTTAGCTGCGACTACGCATGTATAAGCCTATGTCGATTTGTATAGCGCATCGTCGTAACTACCTCTAATGCGCTCAGACGTGGATCACACAGTTTTACCTGCAAATTACACCATGCCTGCCTTTACTCCCCAGCCGCAGAGCATCACTGCCCTTTGGCTGGTACTCATTTTACCATCTCACGGAGGGTAGAAGGCTGAGTCGACCTACGTCGTTGGTTATATACCGAAATAAATAAAGTGCGGCCTCCGGGAGTCGAACCCAGACACGGTCACCATTCCCGGTACTAACCAGGCTCAGCATAGGTTAACCTCGTTGCTCAAGACCAATGACGCTACCACTATGCCACGCCGTCACCCTACATACAGTCAACGTGACGGCTAATGTCTATGTGTGTGCAAACATCAAACACAGCAAAAATCTTGTGTACAAAATGTCCTCCATGTGCTCAAATACATGCTCAAGGATGTGGATGCCACTGCCTGATCGCTTCACTGAGGAAAACCTGGTGGAAATGTTTCCCTCTACAATCAGGCACATTTCAGCTGATAAACATCATGACTGCGGCTGCAAAACACACTCCTGCAGCTTCCCCCAAATCTCATAGTCTAGCACAGTACAATTCTCCTGCCTCAACGCTTTAATTACAACGCGATAATCTGCGGAAAATGCCATGTTTATATTGTTTATATTCACTGTTTACGTGCAGTGGCATCGTGCTACAGATGCCCGGGGGGACAGGGGCAGGCCCCCAAATATTTTTGAGCATAACTTTTTGATGATTCGAGCTGTAAATCAGTGATTTTTCCCTAAAGGCCCAAAAATTGCTAGCGATAAATTGGCATTCACTTTTTTACCCACCAAAAGACTATACCCCTCTTTTCTTATATTGCCCCAAAATAAACCTTTTTCTTTAGTTTACACAACTGAATGCATGATCAATTATATTATTTATTGATGTCAATATGAGACTGCCTGAAAATTTATCTGGCCCACCTCGGCACGGCCCACATACATTGCTCGAAAAATTTATGTTATTTGTATGTCAGCTGCTTGTTTTCGCTGTTCTACTTTTAAACATAAATCTAGGTTTAGGGTTATAGTTAGGGTTAATTACAGTTTAGTTGAGACACATGGTATCATCTGCGCCGATTTACCTCTAATACTTTTTATATCATGATTGTAAAAATCGCCTATTTATCCCTAGCAATTTTCGGGCGCTAACAAACAAATCGCCGATTTACCGCTAGCGCCGACCATAACTTTTTTAGGCTTCAATTTTTTCTGTGCCATATTACCATAAATAGCATCAACAAATGGGCGAGGCCACTGTCAAGGCCAAGGACAAGGCCAACGCCATCATGCCAAATCCTTGACGTCGAGGCCAAGGCCAAGAAAATTGGCTAGAGTAGTTGCTACTTGCGTCACTGTCAACAGTTTGAAGTTTTGTAACGTAAAGGCGTGATTTTCATTAGTGAACGCGTTCGCGTTTGTGTTCGAGTTGGTTCGACTTGTTCGCAGTTCGAGCAGTTCGTAATGAAAATCACTGTGTTTCATTGTGTTTAACCCTAGGGCCCCTACAAAATATTTTATCCACAACACTAGGTTTCCAGGGACGGACCTATCGGTAACAATTACCAAAATCACGCCTTAAGTAATGTGTTTATATTTAGACGTCCATATCGGTGCATTGATGAGTCAGTTCGGTCCTTGTTCAATTTGGTCTTTCAAAAAAAGACCGAAGTGACCGAGGACCGAAATTCCACGGACTGAAGTGGGTGTAATTCGGTTGTTACATGCACGTAGTTTCACCCACATTAGTTTTAAGTTTTTACACCGCCAACATTATCCTTTAGCCATATCACATTAAATCGCGAATTTATAGTATATAGTTACCTCACAAAACAAAATCTACCACCACCATACGATTCAGTTGGTTTCTTACAACTTGTACCGGTTTTGTACGCTCATTGTTTTGACAGCGTCGTAACATGGTAGGTGTTGGCAAAGCCTCACAACTGAACCTCAACGCAGTATTAACAACAAGGTTATTGGTAATTTTTGGTTATTACAAATATACTAATTACTTTTTCATTGCGTACAAAATCGACCTTCACCTTGGTCAAATGGTCAATGGTCAGTTGGTCACCACATGTAGGCCCAGACCCACCTTCAGCTTCAGTAAGTAAAATCAGTCGACGGAAACCCGACCTCAGCAGGTACGATCACAGCACACACAACTCCTTATAGACCTTAACATAGGTGATCAAACCCTCCACCATGGGGGCAGAAAATGACACTAACAAATATGTAAAGCAACTAGTATCTGAAGCACATTTTTATTTATGCTGTGGTACTAGCCCACGTATGTATAGGCGTTCATCTCATCCCCTTTTGCGACACTTTGAGCCAGCAAGGGTTATTAGGCCCAATTAAACCAGCATACGACTGTCGGTCAGTGTGTCAGCAGTCCTGGTAGCAGGTTCTACTGTTACACAGAACTTGCTGTTTCTGCCCTTTGGGTGGTGGAAACCATCGCCAGTACTCTTTACCCACGGAGGATTGGCCAAACTGAGCTGGCCTGGTTGGCTGGCTACATACTAAGGCGGTATGCCTGGCCACCGATGGTCATCCATCTCCGTACTAATCGGTTCACCGTACAGTAACTTCTTTGATACGCCCAACGCCGTTACCGCTATGCCAAACCGCTACAGAGAGATACTGGTGGAAAGTCGGTCATGGTCACCATGGTCACCTGGTCATGGTCACCTCGGTTCAACATGTCAAACTATGGCCGACGTGCGTTCTCGTTCGCCGGCCCTCGTGCTTGGAACTCGCTGCCGGAATACTTGCGCCAAGCTTCATCCTTTTCCGTGTTCAAACGCTGTCTGAAGACATACTTGTTCAAGTAGCAAAACGCATCTAGCGCATTACAGACAATTCGTAATTGTATTATGGGCTATATAAGTGTACTTTTTACTTACTTAATTACATACTTACCATCTGCGTTTTGCGCCCCCGTTGGGGTGACCTTATCTGAGTTTTGCCAAGATCTTTGGCATCAGAAAACAAGCATCCCGTGTAGCATTGGTTGCATAAGATTTCCTATGTTTAGCCATATTGATACATTACCGTCATGTGGTGGATGACTAGACATACGGACGGACACAAGTGCGCAGTTATACCGTGCATACATCACGGTAATAAAAAGAGATGCCCCATAATATGCTATTCTTGCTAAAAGTCTGTAGTGATTGAAACTACTTCATATCAATTTTTGTCTCCATCATTCACATAATGCCACAATGCCATCAACAGACCTATATGTATAGCTCCAACACACAACAAAGCCTCCACATAAAACAGCTTTAAGTATATATTCACATTGCTTTAACTTGTAACAACATTAGAAAACAGAATGCAGCAAATACAACAGTTTGATAGGAAACATCAGCATCTAACTAAGACACTGATTGTCCATTCCTGTTGGATCAATTCATCAATAGCACCAAATACAGAACTGACAATGACGATCCAACTCTGACAATCTACACAAATGACACATCATGCAGCAAATTATGTACAGATGTACAGCTGACTTATCAAAACTAGCAAGTGAATAAAGGCACACACGTGACAGCAGATGGTATCTACAGTTCAAAATATCAGACAAATACCCTACAAGAAGTCCCATAGGATTGCCTTCAAAGACTAGGCCTTGGACCAGAATTCCTGCACTAATTAACTTTCCTTTTAGTTCTTTTCGGTAACTTTGTTTTGGTTCCATGCAGTGGTGTCAACAAGTCAATGACATTGGGGGTGGGTGAATTCCTGCAAGATCTCCCAGATGGTTATGTGTAGCCCGGCCACCAAATATTTTTTTGATGCATTATTAAGCCTAAAAACTGTCATTCCTGTTTATCTTGAAAAAGGGACCAAAAATTAAAGATTGATGGTATCTGCCAATGCATATAGCTCCAGGTAAAATATGAGGTGGTGCATACCCCACATAGCCTCAGGGTTAACACCTACGGTTCCACGTAATAGACTAAGCTGAACGATTGTTATGCGTTATTAACTTTGTTATTTACTTAGCAGACATCATGCGTGTTATCGTATCATATAGTACCGTCCTACACATGGATGCAGACACACACAGATATAGATATCCAACATCCAACACCCACATTACATGATCTTCCTAGCAAAAATACTATAAGAATTAGTAAGAATATGTTACAAGTAGCACAGCAGAAAACAATATTACAGTAAAAGACAAACCTGTGCTAACTAACCGCACAGTATATGGCTGGCTTTATCACATTCAACATATATACAAATACACTACAATATTTCACTCCCATTAAAAGATTTAGTTACAACTGTTGCAGCATCTGTCCAAATATACGAACTCTAAGCGGACTGAAGCCAACTTGTGAATGAACTATTTGGCATCCTATAGACTATTTCTGCAAACATAATCATGTACTTACAAGTCTTCATTCTAGCTGTGTCTCAGCATTATCCAAAGATGGTTGATCAAACGTCTGATGTGAGTTGAACATGTTGCATTATCATCCAATGAAAATAATTCATCCAAAATAGCTAAGGTTTGATAGAACTAGTTTTGAAACATGTTTTACTAAACTATGCAGTGCATCAATTTGATAAAGTAATAAGGCACAGCTGAACACACATACATACATACACACACACAAGTGCAAGATGTTGTAAAGACACGCAGTCAATGAGTTAACCACTGCATTTATCATTATACGCAAGTCATATTTGTGAAAATACACGGTTTACAACCGCCATTTACGGAATGTGAAAATGAAAAATACATTAATATTATTTACAGCCGAAAAAAATCCTCAGTTCAAACAACACTGTAGAAATATGCAAGAACAATACTCTCAAATATATTGTAGCATGATATCGGAATGCTCGACTACATCTTGCATATATACATTACCCAAAGCAAAGTAGAGACTTAATTGCAGTAAATCCTTAAACAGAAGAAGACCCTGGCTTCTATTAGTACAGGTGCATCAGACCCCAGTTGTATTTTAGGCCCGGCTTCTACATATTAGTACATCCATATTGCAGTGAACTGATGGCAATATGTCCCTCAATGGGTGGTGCAAAAGTTTTGAAATCATACATTTATACTAAACAATTAGTGTGGTTTAAACTGTTTAAATGAGATTCTGCTGTGTCAAAAGGTGATGTGCAATTATTGGTTGATTATAAAGTAATGTATGATACCAGTACCTAACCAGTAATCACATCATGGTGTGTATTCAAACAGACAATGCAGAAATAATTTTGTGTGTGACTGTACATTTCTGACAGTGATAAATGACAAATGCTTAGGTTATATGTAAATTGCAAATTAAGATATCTACAGCATTGCGTAGACAAAGAACGTCTGCAGCCTCTATATCTGGTTATTACTTCAGACTTCAAAAGGCCACATTTATCTTATATGAGTGACATTTTAGTGCGACCTCAATTGTTGCAGATTACATTGACTACTGGTATGTACTGGTATGTACTTTTAGTCTGTTTTCAGTGGGATGAACACTTCAGCTGAGTTACAAGAATAACTAGAGAAATGTGCAGTCGTATCAACATGCAGACCCATGCAGGGCGAATGTAAGTTGGTGAGGGTTAGGATTTGACCTTTAGACCTTAGGGTCAGTGCATGCCGAGGTCCTGCCACCGACTATATGTCTACCGACTTTGGTGCTGATAACTCGAGCCATTTTCCTTTTAAAGTGTGGACAAACAGACAAACAAACAGGCAGACGTGACTGAATGCCCTACCCCACGCCGGTGGCTACACAGCTGGCATGGGCAATGATACAAATGATATACCAGTAGACTGATACTCATATTTGGCCGAATAGTGATTCACTCATTGATTGATTGAGTTGAGGTTTTACGTCCCACGCAACACAAAACAGGTCATTTCAGAGACGTTCTTCCTAGCCAATCTCTTGGCTAAGTACTGAGAAACTAAATCAAACACAACAAAAGCAAACATGAATCCATAACAAAATATACTACAACATAAAATGAACCCAAAAAACCATAGCCAGGTTTGGTCATCTTCTATGACCTCCGGCCTGGAAACGGAATGGGCCTATTGTGGAAGTAGATAAGTCAGGAAGTAAACGAGTAAAGAACGAAATAAGTAAGAAAGAAAGAAAGTATAAGGAAAGAAGAAAGTAAGAAAGGAAAAGAGTAAGGAAGGAAGGTAAGTAAATAAACAATTTATATAGTGCCAAAATCAAAAAATGAATGAGGGCATATAACCGCCCCGAGACCCATACGGCGCCAGCTGGATAGTGATAACCTGTTACTAGGTACATAGCCTACATACAAGCAAACTGCCACCCACCATGTATTCATCGGGCCTATAGATTTCGAGTCCCGACTTCTATTTGATGACGTACAGTACTGAAAACAACTTTCAACAAGGCTCGTAAAACAGATGTGAACATAAAGTAAGTTGCATAATGGTAAAAAAAGTATACAAATATACAAAACTGGTTCATAGAGTTGGAAGTCTCAAAAAAAGTAGATAGTTCTTCAAGAGCTCGTACATTAACGACCCAGAGAAGAAATTCCTGTTTTCAGATCTTACATGTCGGTATAGATTTACGACAAAATGCTAAAGACGTTTGATGGAAAATATGAGAGAGAGAGCAACATCCCTTTTGCCATAGTGATCGTCAAATGCTGCAAATTAAGTCAGGAACTTGGTGTCATCGACAAACTGCACATTCGCACTGATGTTCAAAACCTCTGTTGTGATGAACAAGCCAAAAATTTGGCAAAGTCACGTAAAGTGATGTGACAAAGTCATGTCACGTGTTCTGGTATGATTATGAGAAAAATTACTCATTTTTTGGGACCTGTACTTACGCCAGTGTCATGTAGCCCTGATTGATGGTGGCCCTGTTCCAATAAACTTAGCTCAGCCACTTCCGCATAGTTCATCCAAAAATCCATCAAAAATATTTCAAATGATCCCAGACCATCAAAGGTCACTGAAGGTACCATAATTTTCACATTCCATAATTACTTGACAACCAAAATAATATCAGTAACAATCAGATATATTCAGTAGCTTTGGAAACACAAACTAAAAGGGGTGCTGCAGAATCCTCCATTGGGTCACTAGTGACCATCCGAAAAATCTAACACATTATTTCTGTACAAAGGCCTATTTTCCAATTTCACGAAAAAGTTCATGCATAACTTGTCCAGAAATCCTCATAACAAACAGAAAGAAAGGCAGACAGAACGAAAATAACAGTTAAACTTAATCATGTCATAACCTCAATGCTCTATAGAGGTAACAAAAACTAATCATCGGAATACATGTTTGGCAACAACACGGAAGGCACATGTACTGAGCAGCAAAGACCAACATAATGACAATGTGATAATACACTGCTTTCCAACAGTCTATTGATACTGCAAGTTATACAGCGTTCCAATGTTCAACTGTCACTCATAGTCTCGTCGGCTCTGAATATCACGCAGATCTTCCAGCAGCTCGGAAAATGATGGACGCTGATCGGGAGTCTAACACATCAACAAAGCAACTGCCTTTAACAAACTGGAATTTTTATGTAGCTAAATACAAAGTAGGAAAGAAAGCAATTTGGAACTGAAGTCAGAGGATGTGGCATTCCTTCTTTCAAAAAGTCAGTTAACGGATGAAGAAAGGATGAGGTCCAGAGGCTGACATCCTGGGTAGGGATAGCTCTCCACCCCTGACGTTTCATCTCTGATATAGCCATATTTTTGCTGAAAAGGGACGTTAAACTCCAAACTAACTAGCCCAGTGAAGGAAGGCCAGTGATATATTACCTTCAACCCTAGCCACCTTTTTGTTCAGCAGCCACCCAAAAAGGGAAGGGATAGAGGCTCATATAAATTATTATGCTAGCTCCTACAACAGGGGAAGACAACTATCACACTGCAAGACAAAACTAAATCAAATGCGACAAAAACAAGCATACATCCTTAACTAAACAATACATATAACACAAAATCGACACAAAAAACTACAGTCAGGTTTAGTCACCTCCTACAACATCCGGCCTGGAAACAGAGTGGGACTATTCTGCCAGAATGGGAATGGATGAAAAAGCAAGAAAATAGATGAAGCTAGTAAGAAAGGGAAAAGGGGAAAAGTTAAAAGATACCAAAAGATAGAGTAGAAGGTGGGGAAGTGAAGCAATAAAAGGGAGAGAATTGCCCTGGGCCCACATGGGGAACTTGTCTTCAACGGTTCTCTTTTTGGAGACCCAAACCAACACAGAAACTCCAAAAAGGCAAGTTAAACAAAATCTGAAAGTGGCAGCAGCAGCAGCTTATAAAATGTAAGAAACATACGGAAAACCAGCTTTTGCTCATCAGGGAATAGATGGAGTCAGGACAATGTGCGGGCTTCGATAGTCGTTCGCTATTGTGACAAATCTTATCAATGACGTCAGCATTCTTTGTTTTGCCGTATGGCATGTCGCCGCATGTGAATATCTCCCACATTAACACACCTGAACAACAATGCAGTGAACGATGGACGATAACTGCTGTAATTAAAATGTTCACAAAATGTTACAATTCAAGAATACATACTGTAAATTATAACTGTGACAAATCACTTCATATTATACAATATCACGAAAACAAAATTTTATTTATTATGCTGCTTTTTACTCTGAACCGAGTTTTCATTTTCACTAAGGCAGTGTATACAGTACCTGCACCCATTCTCCCCATCCACTCTGATGTGAGCATCCCAACCCTAACTCTAATTCTAACACTAAACCTAACCCTACTTAACCATTAGCCTAACTATAACAGTAAAATGATAAAAGTCACCTCCATTCAATGAAATTTACAACTACTGTGACGCAAGTTGTTGCGATTTGCTCATACTCCAAACATCCTTTCACTAATTTTTCTGCTATGGTTCCATGCGGTATATCAAGTTGACTATTCATCAATTTTTAGCATACTTTTTAGCATATGTTATCCATTTGATATGTTATCATATTGTACCGGTAACTCACTAAAATTTCAACACTGAGTACATTGGTTTTAATAATGGCTGCAACAATATGCCCCATGGTAACACACTGAATCGCAATGCTCACAAATTATTTTTTTAAATGTCTAGCCTACAAGACTTAGGTAACACATTGCTTCTTCACTTTGCTAAAGCAGACTTACCCCGACACATGCTACTGCCATACAGTAAGGTAAAAAAAGGTAAAGGCTTCCCATACTCATTACCGAGCATTGGGCCTGAAGCTGATCCTGGTGTACAGGCAGTCAGCCCGCAGTCATCCATCCGGCGGTAGGATGCCACTACTTTCCGCCAGGCCTACGGTTACCTTCCCAGCCACAGAGCATCACCGCCCCTTGGCCGGTACCAAGTGACAGAGGCACGTAGGTGTGAACAACTTGCCCAAGGTTGCTATGCAGCTTTTGCCCCGAGTAGGATTTGAACCCATGACCTGTTGATTGCAAGTCCAACGCTCTACCCGTTGCGCCACCGCGCCACCTTCCCATACTATAGCTGGCTTGAAGGAAGTAGAAAGGATGAGGCCATGCCACTGCTTAGGGTCAGTACTTTGTGCTCCAAGCTTCAGTAATTTGTCACTCTTGATTGGGTAAAACAAAGGAGGTATGGACCATAGAAACAACCATTGCTACTTATCGCTAAACATTCTCGTCCGGAACAACTGGAAAAAGAAAACTGATAAGGAATCAGCTGACACAGGTTTACAGACTAAAAAACAATCATTAAAATGGACGCAGATAAGTAGGAATACTGCTGTAACATGAGGGCAGGGCACATAAGTAAGTAATAATAAGTAAGTAATAGAATTTGATTAAGTGCCATATGTTGACGATGTTGATGTTGGGGTCTTTACTATAGACCTCCTTTTGATGTTATCCTCAGAAGTGCTTGTCAGTGCATAATCATTCACTAGGAATCAGAGGCGCTGGACAAGTCGCTAGAGGCTATTAAATGCAGACTGGAAAAAATGGGTTTAAGATGTTTTCTGAAAGTGTTTAAGGTTTGAGACGAATGACGAGAGTTTGAACATGAAGAGTGTTCGAGTGAGAAGCGTTTAACATCCAACGGACAAGAACACAACAGGACACTGTGGACAGGACACGTCTCCAGGTAATCAACTGCACTGGTACTGGGTGGTAACCATAGCTCATGAAAATAAAATAACACAGTACACAAAGAAACACAAAAATTAACTCTGCCAAAGCAAACTGGTCACAGTCAAGATCAAAGATGAAAAAAAAACAACAACAACGACAATGAAGATGCCAACCGTTTTATGACAATTATACACAGCAATTTGTGTTAGCCAGCACCCACAGTAAAGAACTGAAACATTTTGTTGCGGCAAAGTTTTATCTCCCACATGCCCTTGCAGACAGTTAAGTAGTGCATTCAGAATAGTGAGAAGATACTGGAGTTCTCAACTACAGCATTATCCACACTATCTCTGTACCTTGAAAAAGTTTGCAAAAAAATTATACCGAAAGTACTCGGCAGGAACTGCTCACATGTGTATGCATTCCACTGCGGACAATTAGTGTAGTAAACAATGCAGCACAGAACGGTTTTGGTAGTCTTTGCCTTCATTCTCCAGACAATCATCACTGCCCAGAAGCTTTCTATTAGATGGTAGGTGTGTATGTGAATAAGACAGCCCAAGAAATCAACAAAATAATCTTCCCTAAAATACTGAACAGTAAACAGAATAGAACACAACAGAATATGTAAATCTACTATCATAACTTTGGAGAATTGTGTTGGTGGAGATAATGCAGTATGTATAAAAATACTCACCAAATGCCCAGACATCTGATTTGCTGCTGAATTTGGTGAAGTTGAGTACCTCAGGCGCTGACCAGCGAACTGGAAACCTGGCACCAGCTGAACTTGTGTACTCATTATCAAGTACAAATCTGCAGTCAATGAAAGTATAACATTGTTAACAAGACAGCTCTGAACCAAACTTTAGTCAACTTATCATATCTACTGAAACATTCTTACTAGCTGCAATTTTGCAATATATGGTACTGATACACTGAGTTAAGATGTCCCACAGTTCGCTCCACTCAGCTCTGTAGCATGGCCATTTTTGAGCACAAACATTTCACAAGGTAACGTAGCGACGCATTTCAGGGGTGGTGGAATATTTTATTATCGCTTTACTACAAATTTACTGCTAAGTCCGTTGGTAAAAGAATTTTGAAAATCGGTCAGCATTTGCCAAAGTTAGAGGCAAAAATAGAGTGGTACCTTTTTACCCGGAAATGGTGTGTAATTATGAAACTCATCTCTTAAGTGCTCAGGATGGATGGTATGCGTTAAAGGGATCACACAGTTTTACCTGCCACCAACACGTTTATCCACGAAGGCTCCAGTCAGCAGTATTCAGAATCTGCAGCGTGTCGAGAACACTGCGGCGAGGATCGTCACAGTGGCCAAGAAGGGCACATGCTCTACCATTGCTGGAACAGTTAAACTGGCTTCCTGTTCGTCCACAAATCAAGTACAAGCTGGCCGTACTGACATTCAAAATCCGTCGTTCATCAACCCCAGCGTATCTCGCCCGTCACATCAGATCGCGTCAAATTTCACGTCGTCTTCATTCCTCCAACACGCCTTTACTGCACAAACCTACTACCAGAACTCACTTTGCCAACCATGCTTTCTGTGGTACTGCTCCTACAATCTGGAATTCGCTTAGCAATGACGTTGTCTCTAGTACTTCCCTTGCTGTATTTAAGTCTACCCTTAGGACATTCTTATTCCGTCAGACATTTAGGCCTAGTCGGTTCTCACGACTGTAATCTGTCCGTTAGCGCCTCTGGAGTCTTTGATATACTGGTGCTATACAAGCTAAATTATTTTTTTTATACCCTCGGTATCAAGGATCCCGAGGGATTTGGAGACAAAAATTAGAATCTGAATGCAAGAAGTGACACTTAATCCGGGCAGTCATCGTCAATAAAAGAGTCATGAAGTAACACACAATTGAAGTGCTGCACTAAGAATGATTGATGCTGAAACAAAAAGGCAGTCTCTCGCTCGTTGCCTGTCGGTTGGGCTACCAGATTATATTATTATTATTATTATCATTAGCCATCCTGCCTTTATTCCCAGTTGCAGAGCATCACTGCACTTTGGCCGGTACTCATTTCCCGTCTCATGGAGGGTAGGAGGCTGAGTTGGCCTGGGTGACGGTTTATGTAGCAAGGTGATATGCCCGCCCGTAAGACGGTCACCCATCCCAGTACTAACCGACTGACAGTGCGATGTGTCCAGAGACTGAACCCACAACTACTGAGTCGCAAGTCCGATGCCCTAACCACTAGATTACTGAGCCATCAAAATATACTATAACTCAAAATAATCACAAACGAAAAACAGGTTTGGTCTCCTTTTATGACCCCCAGCCTAGAAACAAATGAACCTATTCATTCTTTAAAAAGTAAATAAGTAAGATATAGCTTTGACTCCAGAACAGGTGCACAATCTGGCTAGTTAATGAACGTGATTAAGATATTATGCCCAGAAACACTTAGGTCAATTTCGGCAAACCTACCAACCTACCTACGTCCATTTTAAAGCCTGCTTGTCAGGTAGACCTGGGTTAATTGGCAAACGTCTGATGATGACCACGCAAGTTGGATAGTGAACATAATCCGTGGACTGTGTTTGTCCAGTGTTCCTGCATATATGACCCATCGAAAGAAATAATAACCGGAAGATTGACTTCGATGCCCAAGCGACGTGGATGCCTTTGCCACCTCAACGGCCCCATGACCTTGATCTTTGACCTCTTACCTACAGAATATAATCAGGTCATCAGCAGGGACTAGTGAATATTCCCTGTAAGTTTCGGACGAACAGACGGATAGCCCAGCCCCACAACATAACGTCTTTGCCGACATTGTTGGGTGATGAAGACAAGTAAAAGCCATATGAACAGCTGTAACCGTGCAAGTCCAAAGTCGCCAACTTTGACAACGTTCTTGTCACCGACAAGACAGTTCCTTGCAGCAAGGTCGCGATGAATGAACTTCTTCTCTTCCAGGTATGCCATTGCCGAGCACACTTGGTCGCACATCTCAATCAGCACGTTAGTGTTGGGAAGCAGGCGCTGCTTGTGCCGACGTAGGTACTGCAGCAGGGCGCCTGCATTGCACACACGACCTTGTCAACTCGCAATCAGTGAACAGTATGTATGAAACTGTGGACAATCCGATCTATTTTCATTTATTAAAGAAACCGATCACACTGCATGTTGTTTCCATTCTATTGTAGTTTAATAACCTTGCATCAGCCTACTTTCATTTTGCCATTACCAAAGCCGACAGCAGTCGTGGTGTTATGGTTTTCAGCAGCGTCTATTTTTCCACATGATATCTCAACAATCGATGCAGCTAAGATCACCAAACTTGACACAGAAATGTTCAACCATGAGTCCTGGAAACCCATTTATTTTGGGGTCAAAAGGTCAACGTCATGAGGCACAAAAACCAGCACTTGCTTGGGTTTTTGCAACTTCAAAGAGCTTTGTACAGTCTTGATTGGGAATTAAACAGCAGCCTGTATAAAACTAACGAATGTTCTCCAATGGGAAACCTTTCAAACCAGCACATCAGCCTGTAAGCAGAAAAATGACCCTGTTAAACAAACTAATAATAACGAAAACTATTACGAAGATAGGGAAAGTAAAATCAATGCAATGGAGATGTAATCCAAATTACAAAATAACTATCGATAACTTACAGCAACAACTACCGGTACTGAATACTTCCGATCAGACAGAAGCAGCAAAATAATTACCATTTTTCATAAACTCCGTGACAATACATATAGGACTGCAGCTGGTGCAGACACCATAGAGTTGGACAAGATTTGGATGCTGCAGCCGCCTGAAAAAAAATGAAAGTTTAAATCACACCAATAAATCATTTAGGAAATATTAAGTGGTATTCATGCAGAATTTCAATCAGCCATCATATACATATCACAAATATCTATAGTAAACGTTTGCGCTGCATCACCTAGTATGCCAGAACATTTCAAGAATAACAAAATGCATGATAAATACATCATCGTCTTGGCTTCGTCGATGAAGTCGGCTTCCTGCATTGATCCCTCTTTCATCGTTTTCACTGCAACGTCGACTTGATTTTTATATCGACCTCGGCGTACTTGCTGTCGGTACAGTGCACACATGTACACAGCATTACAGACACTTTGAACAGAGTATATGAGGGGCGTTCAAAATGTTCGTAGACTAACACAGTTAATCACAAGGTATCTACATCATATTTTGTCATTTTTCAACATACACTCCTGCAGCTGAAATGCACTTGGTCCAGCATTTCTACAAAGCTCGGATTCCGTTGCAGAAGAATTGTTGATCTTGCTCTTCCAGCAAGCAATTTGCCGTGCAGATAACATCGTCGTCGTTGGCAAATTTGCGTCCTTTCATGAACTCCTTCAGTTTAGAAAATAAGAACGAAAATCTTCGTCAGATTTATAGGCGCTGTGTATGAATTTCCTTACTTACTTATTTACTTACATTATAGAAGCATAAAAGGGGAAGAAATTCATGAAAGGACGCAAATGGTACATCAAACGGCTGGCTGGAAGAGCAAGAGCAACAATTCTTCCACAATGGATACAGAGCTTTGTAGAAATGCTGGACCAAGTGCATTTCAGTTTCAGAAGTCTATGTTAAAAAGTGACAAAATATTATGTAGATCTCTTGTGACTAACTGTGTCAGTCTACAAACTTTCTGAACGCCCCTCGTACTTACCATTCAATCACTACGCCTGCACGTCGGTTGGGACTTCTTTGGACAATGAAACTAACTTAGGCCAGAAGCTCTTCTTGATTTGTGACTACCGATGTGATGTGGTAACAAAGGCAGAAAAATCAGCCGAGTGCAGTTTTGGACAAAGTTGCAGAGGGAAGTAACCCTTATTTTTGAAGATACCAAACACCCTGCACACGTGTGTGTATCATTCTGCAGTTCGCAGAATTGTATTACACTATAAGGAACAGCACAGTTCTGATAATCTTCCCTCTTATGATCCAGCCTATCACCATTGGAGAGATATGATACAATACGATACGATGCAGTATACTTGCGCGTGCAAAAAAGCTGACGAGATGGTCAGCCTAATCTAGCGCATGGCACAGAAATGAAAAAAATAAGGAAAAACTAAGAACAAAAACAGAGTACCTCAGAAGAAACAGTATGGGCAATAGTCCATGAAGGAGGAAGGATGTCATCTACTAGTGGAGAGGGAGAAAGGGACGTAACAACAGAACTTGGAAAATTAGATTCTAACAGACCCCCAACACAAGGAATTACAAAATGCATAAATACATCTTCAAATTGCAAAGAACTTGAGCAATGCAGTCTCACAGCAAATGGATATCATACTGTGAATATAGTTATCATAGCAACTTTCAACATACTAAAAGTACTCAGCATTTGAGACGACTTGAAAACAATGGCATCCTTGCACAGGATGTATTTGGCTAAAGAATACGTCGGTATACTGTGCAATGTATAAACATACAAGAATACTGCAAAAATGCAAAAGGAACAGACTTACATAGACAGTGGGGCATTTGTTCAACTGACGATTAAATCCTGCAAATCAAACTTTATGACTTGACAAATGAAAAATGTAGTAAGTAAAAGTCAATGAAACAGAATAACTCTTACCCCAAAATTACCGGTGCCTAGATCTTCTAGCAGCTGAAGCTCATTGAAATCGATTTCTACCAAATCTGAGCAAAATAAAACCAAAATAAAAAAGTAGCACACACAAGACCACCTCAGTCTGTGTTGGCCAGCACACCAACTTAAAAACTGGAAGATATTGTTGGGAGCAAAGTTTTACTGCCTGCATGTCCTTTCCAGTCTTGTGATCTCAAGGCCAAGGTCTCGGGTCTCGAGAGCACTCAAGTCCAGTCTCTAAAGGTCTTGGTCTTGAGATCACGTGTCAAGCTCTTGGTCGAGGCAAAGGTCTTGGTTTGAGACCAAGACCAAGACCTAATTAAATGGCAAAGTTGTGAAACTATACACATACTTCTGTATTCAAAACCACTGCTTGACATTGTGCAGTGTTGAGTTCATCTCTGTACAGCTGGCTACAGTATAAATGCTTGATGGTTCTGATACAACAGCAGTCAATATTGGTAAATCTGCATCGACGTGGATGGGCTTAATGAGTGCATTCAGAGACAGACGCTGGTGTTCACTGCTGATTTATCACCTTCTCAATCATGTTGGTCATGATGATATCCATTTACTTCACACCTCACATGACAAATCTATAAAATTACAAATGCTGGCCTTTGAAAAGGTTTCCTTCAGTGAATTTCAGTTTCTTGATTACGGTACTTTAATTTTATGTGTCATTTACTATTTCTCCTGAAGACGCTGAATGTAAACTTTTAATCCTGATCTGTAGATCTAGGTGCATGGTCTTAGTCTCGAGACACAGGTCTTGAATTGATCTTGTTCTCACGAACAGATGTTAAGGTCTTGGTCTTGAACTCTTGAACTAAGGCTTCAATAACAAGACTTGTCCTTGCTAATTGAAACTGATGAATTCAGATTAGGCAGAAGACATTATAATTCTACAACAGTGTATCAAAATACAAAATGTAACAAAAACGTTAACAGAAACAGATAATTCAGCAATTCAGACTGTTTTAAAAATAATACAAATAATAGCCACAGTAAATGGCTTATTGCTACTCCAATTACAGACAGCATGTTTTATAAAGAAACATCTTAATGTCGTAACTGTCTTGCATGGTGGCTTAGCAATGACTATCTGTAAACACAGCGACAGGCTGTTAAGATTACTTTCAGTCTTTGAGCTTCAACAACTAAATAGCAAGGCACCATAAAACGTGTGCACAAAACAGCATATTTATGCTCAACAGTGCCACGATACTGAAGACAGTCAAGCACTTACATTATTTATGGTCAGCTGTGGCAGGGTTGGTCCCATACATAATCAAGATGCTACATAAGGCCCTCTCTTTTCAAGAAATCTGCAAACAAACGGACTGACCGTGACCAAGTCCACAGACTGGTTTCATCGTTTGCCGATCCCCCGGTGGAAAACGCAAACGTACAACCAATCCTAACACAACATCAACAGTAGCATGTTTACGGAGTTAAAACGGTGATGGTGGTGATGGCCAATTGCATGACAGTCATTCTGCAGCTACAGGTAAAAGTGTACTGAGCTACCAAATGGAGGATACATCAGTTGATTACAGATGCTAGTTCACGCTCAAGTTTGAATAAAACTGGTTGTAATTAACATGTACGTAATGGACGAGTCCCCCAGAATTTGGAGTGGGGGATGCTAATGCAAATTGCCCCCCCCAGATTTTGTCATTTTTCAAAATTTCAAACACCTGCCAACAAACACCAGCTTGCATTACAATGCAGTAATGCAGTAAAAAGCTTATCAATCCCATAATTCTAACAGAATATTCACTATTTCCCAAAAGTACATCTTCAAAGTCTACCAAATCACCACATGAGGCGAAAAATTCAACAATTTTCTGGCAAAGACACTGACAAAAAATACCGCTCAGAAAGCACCAAAATGCCATTTCAAGTAAAAAAATTAAACTGTTTTTTTTCTGGGGAGGGGGCATAGCCCGCTCCCCAGACCTTTCCCCCGGTGGGAAGGGGTACCCCCTCCGCACACCCCATCCCTACCAAGCCTTCTGGATCCACCCTGCATCCCGCAGAATTCCAGCCAGATTTACGCCATTGTTAATTAATCAGGATGCTGCTGTTGCTATCATTTAATGGCCGTTTTACAGGTGCCAGTTCTCCTGCTCCACCTGTTCTTAAAGATTACCTATGGGGATTACCAATGTCGTTCCAGCCATCAAGGTTATACCACTGAAAGGAACACAATACACTAACCATAACCAGTGCCCTGGCCTCACTCTCTTATACTGCGACCACATTGATATTATCAAACCTAAGAAACTACAACAACAGATCATGGTATAACAACGGACCTACCAATAACAAGTAGCTCAGCTGTCGCTGACAAACCCGCGTGCCATGCTGCATCATGGCAAAAGGCAAAATTTTAAAGCAGTTGTGTGACATGCCAATTTAAAAGTTGATATGTGGTCCTTTTGGTAACATTAGATATAGCCTACCTGTGTAAGAAATTTGATGATTCAAGCCTCAGTTATTCCTGAGGTATGTTTAGGGCCTTGAAATTTAAAGTAATCACGTGATGTGACCTCGCCCCTTTCAGGGACAGTTTGTTGTCCGTAAGCTGGGACTTGCTATGATCAATCTGCATACCAAATTTGAAATATCTACGATTACCTGCAATAAAGATATGAATGGCAATTCAAAATGTAAAAATTCCCGTTTTGAGCCACCCTTTGGGGGACTTAGGGTGTTCATCTATGGCTCAATGGAAAGCATACTGTTGGCTTCCTATTAGTGATAACTGAACTTTTTTGGCTAGCTCTCACAGCTGAAACACTATTAAGCGAAATCTGTCGGCGTTTTCTGAAGGGGTGGGTCACTTTGAGTGCAAATTTTAGATACATGGGGACGTCTGCCCACAATACATCTATGGACCATTAGATAGAGCACTAATGTAGCTACAACTTTGCCTCTGGACGTTTTCACACAAAGAAACTTTGCAGCAGACTTCTTTCGACAGAAGTTGAATTTTACAGGCAAAAATACCAAAACTGCATTTTGTTCCACCCCTTGGGGGACTTATGGTAACATTTACAGTTCATTTATGGCTCGTTGCAAAGCACGTGGTCGACTTCCTATTAGTGCTAACTGAACATTTTTCACTAGCTCTCAAGGTTGAGGCACTATGAGTGGATAAAGGTTGTGTTCAAAAGGGGTGGGTCACTTTGAGCACAAATGTCAGGGGGAATGGGGCATCGCACACCGATTGTTGGCATCAGAAAATTAGAGTCCCTGGGCTATCACGTTTAGCCATTTAGTCACAATACCGGCGTGTGACAGACGGACGGACAGACAGACAGACAGACGGATACATGATGACGGCAAATACCTGAGCTAGCATACCATCTCGTGGATAAAAAACCATTTGACAGATGTTGCGACTGGTTAAATTTCTTAAAACCGATGCATTTTACAAAGTTGACTACTAGTTTAAGTTTTTCATGAACTATCATAGTCTTCTACTCCGGCTTCCACTGACTCTAACATGCAAACCTGTAAGGTTTGTGCAGCTGATCATCTGTGTTATGTTAAGCAACATTAACCTCTAGTACCAATTGACCAAGTACAAAATTAAGCTAAAACTACAATGTCCCACAGCACAGAGACAAGCTAACCGGCACAATTGTGCTTGTGGTAATATACAAGTTCTGGAATTGTTGGAAATGGATGTTTCTCGGCAAGATAGTATAGTCCTCCTGGATTCTGCCGAATATGATAGTGTTTGACGACTCCGGAGTCCATGCTGCAAGCACAACAACAGGTAAACAACTCCTTCCAAGAACTAAACAACTTCAAAGATGGACTTGCTGCAAAGGGCTCAGCATCTGCTCGAAATTCAGGCTTACTTCCTCCACCAAATACATAAATCATGACAGATGTCACTTTCTATGTCAGATTGCACAGAAAACAAAAGATATAATAAAAAGAGATGTACCACAAAATACAAAACAAATATAAACATACAGTAAGCAAATGTACCATACAAGTAACTTTTGATGAGGAATTTAATGGTGCTAATGCTGTATTTTATGGTGCAGTGGCGCAACGGGTAGAGCGTTGGACTTGCGATCAACAGGTCCTGGGTTCAAATTCTACTTGGGGCAAAAGCTGCGTAACAACCTTGAGCAAAAATCAGAGTAAGCCCATAAACCAACTCGTGACAGCACTTACCCGCCAGACCGCGTGAAGACCGATAATGTGTACATTTCTTTCTGAGTCGACGGACGTACAAGGAAGCCACCTTCACGACCGTCAGCCTCCAGAACATATTCACTCTGTGTTCTCGTGGTGTTCTTATGGAACCAGCTACAAATCAACAGTGTGAGCGCTGTTAAACAGAAATCTGCATGATGTACTTGTAGGCATGCAAACTACGCATAAATGCAATGAGTTTTTGACGAACGATTTACGGGTTTTACGTCCATCTAAATACACATAAGATAAATGTCTTTGACCTTTGAAGCCCAGATACAGACAGTGAATACTATCTTACTTGAAAGCCGAGCAAACTTCATCATCAGTGATTCGAAGTATATCATAAAATATTTCAAATAATTTTAACTAAGTGATAAATACCATGCTTGCACAAGCAATAACTGGCCACTTACGACACAACCATTTACTGCACAGCTGATCTCAATAGTAACATATTAAAAATGTATACAGTATATTGTTCTGTGATTTACAACTATAAAATAAAACCAAAGAGTAATGCTCACTCGTACTGATCGAGGCCACCACTGGAACAGAGCTGGATGTAGTTTGTTGGAATGTAACCAACTTCCCTACACGACAACATTTTAACAAGACACTCAGCCACTGCATAGAAAATATGTGGGAGTGTTTACCATCTCAGTAAAGTAAAAACATTTATAAAGTGCTGTGATCACTTAAGTGTGAATGCATCAGAGGTGCCATTCTAGCCGCTCGGGGTTGCTAAAGGCAGACCGAAACAAATGATTGTTGACATGCTTTTGGAATGAATCCAGGGTTTAGGATAAATGAATGAGGTGGGCAGAGATTCCCATATTATATCATTAGTGCCATAAGTACAGAATGAGTGAGAACCAAAGGACACATTATTACAAGGAATGTGCAAATTTGGAGAAGGCATGGTTGTTTCCACATGCTGCTGAGCTGCATTGATATTGGCAAAGTGCAAGCAAATGGATATTTATGTCAGACAAAGTACAGTTTTGCACAGGAACGGCACCGGGAGCAGAAATGTCCCGCAGGACTCGCACGGGATTTCACGCAGGATCGGGATTGAAATTTAGAAAAATCCCGTGGTATATGTGGAAACGGGAATGCAAATTGCGAGGAACTCCCATGGTAACGTGACATCGACCGCATGGGGCGTTTAGATGTGTTGTACTGAAAGTGTAGTGTCTGGCGTGAACATCATTCAGCTGGCTGCCAGCAGAGCAGATTAAAAGGCCGGGCCTCTGTACCTGTACTCGCTGTAACCCCATTGCAGTGGCAGTGGCACTTGTAATTCCACCCAGCGGCCAACCCACCAGCGTTTTGAGTAAGAAAATGCGAACGCGGGAACAGCGGGATCGGGATGGGAACGGGAACCACTGCTACTGGAACGGATCTGTAACGGGCTTCAGTGCTACGGGAGCAGGACTTAGCTTAACGAGAGCGGGACAAATGTTTGCAGGAACCGGATGGGAGTGGTACTGAAAAACCGGTACTGTGCAAAACTGTAAGACGAAGTCAAAGTTGTTAGCAAACTACAAGACGGACTTTGACATCCCAGTGTCAATGTGGATGCCTTCGCCACCTCGATGGCCTGCTGTGACCTTGACCTTTGACCTCCAGAATCTAATCAGGTCATCAGTAGGGGCTAATGAATATTCCCTATAAGTTTCATCGTAATTTCTCAAGCTGTTCATGAGATATCATGCTAACAAGATCTATCCAGACAAACGAACAAACAGAGGAACGCGGCAGATGGACAGCCCGAAAACATAATGCCTTTGCTGACATTGTCAGGTGGTGACATTTCATTACAGTGTATGAATGAATAGGTGTCATCGTAACAGCATACGTTGATACACAATGCTAAACTGCAGTATGCTCCCACTTTATTGTACACTCCGGATAATAGCACAAAGCCTGGTTGAACAGCGCCTATGCAATTAAGCTGTTTGCACTGTATTATGAATATTGAAAATGCCGACCCGTATTTGTTTCTAGCCTGACACCAGTTGGCTTCAGGAGTCAAGTCATCCAAAAGCTCATACTCTTCGCCCTACACAACCAAGACCACACTTTCTGAAAATATAATAAAAATAAAAATCAGCCCCATGTGGGGACTGACGGTCGACTCTTCACAACTGACGTTTGTGCCAAATTCTAAGTCATGTGACATAAAAACTACGCCGAATATCAACAATCTGGCCCAATCAAATTTAGATATTGTGCCCTAGTTTAAGAATCCATGATCAGTTGCCAGCTCACATTGTTAATGGCGGAGGAGATAGCTGTTGAAATCGGCCGGATTTCCAAAGTTGAAGGGCTCGGCCACTGGTTTTAAGGTGTCAAGCGCAGTCTTGTTTGTAGTATTACAACTCTGACATAAAGTGATGAAGCTAGTAGCTTCAGGCTACACAGCTGCACTTCAGTCAATGCAGCCAGATGTTCCAAATACAACCAAACAATTTGCCACAAACATGAAAGTGTGAACATGTTAATACCATACAAATCCCACTGCAGGCAGTTGTATTTATCATGACAACCACAGCGATAAAGAGCCTTTATACAGCCTTGTTTAATAGTGCTGCCCAACTTGTGGCCCGTGGCAGATTTTCTGTGATACTCCAAGGCCAGGAAATATTAGAACGTTTTACTTGCTTATTATACTACTATAAAAATGTAAACTATAATTTTAGGCATTCATACTGACAAATGTTTCTCGTAATAACTGTCACAGTCATAGAAATCACATGTGTGATTTTGTAACATTTGCACGCAACTATTGGTTACATCCACCGGAATTTCATTCGCCAGTCTATACAAGCTTGGCGAGAGATGCAGCCAGCAACATTGTATGAGGTGATAAAAATGGCTAGGAGTATGAAAAAGGTTGGACAGCAATGGTCTAGGTCAACTCAACCTTCCACAATCCATCGGATAGTAAAACTTCAGCTTTCAGGCTGAGTAATAATGATAAATGGCAATGGTGGATGTGGATGTTACCATCCTAAAGGAGGACTCACAGCTAAAGTTTGTTGCCTTAATTCGAGGGTTGGTGGCCGCCGGGTGCTGAATATGACTTCATCAAATAAACCCAGTGAACTCTCACAATGGCTATGGTCATGACAGTCCTGCCAGACTGCCTTCACGAACTTTTGCCTGCACCGTTTCTTCTGAGTTACTCGTTTTTTGATTTTATTTCATTTTTTTCTTATTTTTCGTTTCTGGGCCGTGCGCTAGATTAAGCTGGCCATCTCGTCAGCTTTTGAGCGCACGTTAATCTACTGTATCGTATCGTATCGTAAGAGCATCGCAAACACTGACACTCATATCAATACTGCACTGCCAACCTTGAACAGGTGCAGCTCACTGTCATCAAGAGCTGTGTAGCTGTACAATGCGAGAACTTTCTTGTTTGACCGCTGAATATACAGACACACAACAAATAAATTAGAACAAACTAAGCAGTAAGTAATACACACTCAGTCCACATTATCAGCTAACACAGGCAAAAAGGCTGTGTGTAATATACAACACGGGTCATACAATAATTACGATGATTCAAAACTGTTTTATAAAATGGCAAACGCTTCTCACAAGCCAATGTAAGTAGCAACAGCGATAGAGTAAATTACCGGGCTTGACCGTGGAGGTGGCGGCAATGGTCGCATAATTGAACTGGCTCGCGCACTATCTACAACGCAGACACAGAGACAGTCCAGCAGTGTGAACTACTTATTTCATACACACCAAGTAATTGCAGTGTGTGACGCAACACTGCGTAGATGGATCAACACACTTCCCATCAGTGCATGCGGTCTTCATCTGGAAGACAATGACATTCACGTGTCCATCGGACTCCATCTAAGTAGCACGATATGTGAGGCTCACACACGCCCTTGCGGCTTTCCAGTAGACTCGCTCAGTCAACATGCGTTGTCGTGCAGTAAATGCCCAGTCAGAGTACGACGTCATGCTTAGATCAAGAACCTGATCCACTGTGCCCTGATTACAGCCAGCTCACCAGCAGCAGAGGAGTCAGCAGAGATGATGGAAAGACGCCCAATGGTCTATCTTACCACGACAATCAGGAAGCAGTGCCATGTGGGATGTGACTGCTGTCCACACACTGGCTGCTTCTTCCACTTCGTAAAGTGCAGCATGGTCTGGGCTAGATGTGCAGTGGTGACTGCTACAGATGGGAAATGTGGTATGTCATCTAGCCACATATTTTTGTCTGGTGGCTGTCAAGACTCTTGGTCCATTGGCAGATGACATCCAACATTTTCTGAAAGCAACTGGCTGAAGAATGACACCCAGCACGGTGGATCCACATGAAACGGCATTCTTCTGTCAGTCACAGTTCGATGTCACAACACTGCATGTCTTGCTAACTCTTCATTTCTGAGTTCAAACTGTAGCATCCTGCACATCATCGCGATTGATACCATTATTACTGTTGCCACTGTTATCATTATTATTATTATTGTCTATTTTACTACTGCACTGCAGTATGTTACATGACAATGAATAATGATAACAAAGAATCTCTGTTGTTGGGCAGCAGTTCAAAGCTGTTTTGCTGCACTTTGAAACACGAGCAGCCTGATTTCATCTAATTTGTCTTTTTTCTGTGGCTTTGTGTTTGTGGGTACAAAAATAATAATACTAATACTCACAAAAGAGATGGAAAACCAGTTATTTACCGGTAACACCCAGCGTGGCTGTGGTCCTCCACCACGTGACTGACTGACAGCCTTCAGAACGCTTGTTGATGCTGTCACAGCAGCTGAATTTGCCATGCCGTGACAACCAGATGCCGGGATGATACTTGGATGAGAATGACGCTCTGCATTTGACACATGCTGCAGCAACCAACAGGTCAACTAATTTTAGGGAGAGAATAGGTAACAAGCAACTGTGTTCCTATCCTGTGCAATTTCAATTATATAGTGGGATATTAATTCAAAATTGCAAATATTCAAACCCCACATTTATTTGTTGGGGTGACTCACTGGAATTTGAATTTCAGCAAGTTAGTAGTGAGAGAAAACAAGAGACTCCAGGCCAGGCTGCAATTCCGCAATGACTGCATGATGATGAGTTCACCCATTTCAACATCCAATGCTTACATACAAAAGCAGCCACAGCTGAGCAGCAGCATCAGCAACAACAACAACCTGTTTTGTGGTCTTTATTGAGGACAAACCGGGTGAGCCGGTACTAAAACAACATTCACTCACTCATTCCCTATCTTTGTTCGTGTCATTAAAGATTGTTAATTAATTTCCTCAATTTCCTATAGTCCATAGTACTCCGCTTGTTTAGTTGTCTGGTTTATACTCTTTTCCCACAGCCTCTCTCCAGGTTTTCTATAGTCGACCTCTTGTCTCACTCTGCACTTTAGATTCCATGCGATTTTTCACTCAACCATTCTCACCTTTTTAGGAGAAACTAATACCGTCTCAACGTATTTCACCGCATCACTGTGATTACATCACCATTCATACTCAATAATGTCTCATTCACTTCCACTTGCATACAACACCGTATCGTACAATTACAATAGTATGAAATAATCATGTAAGCCTACAAAACAACCACAGTATTCACCAGCTCTGATGGCATTAATCCATTCAGTCCGCTGGGCTTCACTGCAAGCCATTACGTACAATGTGCTTAAATCATCAGTTCTATATACAACCTACAACGGTGCAGGTTCACACCCAACAATATTCGTCAACAAGACAACTATCACAATTCTTAGGGTTGTGACAAGCTGAGAAAAATTCGCATTCGTTGAATGTGAATTTCATGACACAAATTCGTTCGAATGTGAATGCGAATCTGATCATACGCTAACAATTTTGACATATACTTTTTGTCGGTGATTGTTTTTGACTTTTGTTCACACTACACAACGACGTAACTGCACTGCCTAAAATCCAAAACGGACCACACTACTAATGTCGTCTTTGCTAATGTAACGGTCAGCCATGCTTAGTATTATTTTCATTCCTTTCAGACTATTAGGCAATGCGCATTTGTTGTTAACTTGTTCCAGTGGCCGGTCTGTGCAAACATGCGGCGCCGATAGACCTGAGATTCGAATTCGACGATGGGACGTGAAAAAATTCGTTGAATTTCGAATCCGCTAAAAACGTTCAACATTCAAACGTCGTCAAATTCGAATGCGAACTTCGTCACATCCCTAGCAATTCTCAGCTTACACTTAAATGTTCTATCATAAGTATTATAGACTTGGTATTTTCATAAACTGGAAATTTGTAAGCATCAATATTTGACTGCAGTTGAATTCTGCTAAAAAAAGTTATATCACAACACAGAAACGTACAACAATTGGCCTGCAGGCCGCGTCCTGGAAAGCCAGGATGTGGCCCGCCACATCCCACCCAAAATGTGTTAATTTTGGCAGAAAAGTGGCTTATAATTAATTAATTCTTGCTGGATTTCAGCATATTTCACCTTAAAGTTGGATATAAACACATAAATTCATGGTTGTATCAGTAAAATGTTGTCAGCTTCAGGGAGCTCTGCCCCCTGACCCCATGACCAGGAGCTTTGCCTCTGATCCCCACCGGGGGCACAGCTTCCAGACCCCCATTGTGGCCCTCCATTTTGGTTCCAGATTTGTTTGTGGCCCTAGCTTTCAAATAAGTACGTTACCAATGGTAACCATAATAGAACATTAGAAATGTTTAATAGCATCTCAGGTGAAAAGTAGCTTGGTTTTCTGCACAAGTGACATTTAAAAATAGCATGACCTTGAAATAAGAAATCCACATACAGAATAAAGACATTAAAATGCAGAATACCTGGAATGCATACTGTCTATTGCCAAGATGTTCAGAGTCGGCCTTTTCAACAGCAGTCACATCATGTAAATGTATTTCACCTTTCAACTTGTTTGGCCCAGCCTACAGCACATAAAGATGTCAATAGTGATGGCACAATACATCACATCATATCGAATATTGTGACATTGAAGGTGTATTACATTGTATCCATATCGCACTAATTCCCTTTCAAACAAATCAATATTCCGCACTACTCCAGTATGGCCCGTCGTCGACAATAGGCCGCACCTTTGCGCTATCAGCGCCAGCAACAATACAAAGAGGAAAGATCACACAGTTCTTACCTGACACCCACACAGCCATCCTGACTTTACTCCTTAAGCATTCACCAGATGGCACCACCCGAACTGAGCATTACACATCCGATAAGCCGTACTACTCAATTTATCGACCGCGGAAGGATGAAAGGCTAAGTTGGCCTAGTTGGCTGACCTATGGTGGATGGTTTACCCACAACCTACCATCAGCTGCAGGTTGAGCGTAGGACAGGGAAAGTTCGCCGGTCAAAGACCAACGTTCTAATCACTATGCAATGCAACCAACTAAATCAAAGTCTAATCCCAGTAGTAAGTAACAAGACATTCATGCAACATCTACGAAGTGAACATCCTAACCCCAGGTATAAAGTGCATTTGGCCCAATATAACAGTGCTTCAATACTGCAGGACTGCAAGCCTGGCTGATCTTAAGTGCATGCAAGATGAGATGACTTAGACAATACATAATTGCAAAAAATTAAAATACTTTGAAATTTTAACAACACATGTACAAAACACAAAATATTTTTCACACTGTACAAATAGCATCAGTCGACAAAAGTTCAAAACTTAATATGCAGAAAACAAAAACTTCTTACATCCGGAGAACCATCGGAATAACGAAGTACGAGGGGCAGTAACTCAAACCAGCGATGACGATAATTCTCTGATGTAATTCGGCTTTTCATCTGCGACCTCTTCATCATATAATCCTTCTTAATAAGTTCAATTGTCGCCATCTTCCTTCAGATGTCTTTGTTCTAACAAATCACACAACATCCGTTCAATAATTTCAAATGGCTGAATTTTGTTTCATATACTGTATCTCAAAAACGTCTCACCATTGGCTTGCTATAACTTTGACTTCTATAATATCAACAGAGATCCGTTCTTCGAGTTAGATGATGGTGGAATTAAAGGTCATGAAAAAAACTATTCAAACGAAGATTTCGTTTGGATACTGGAAAATATGTTTTAGTAACAGGGTAGTCGACAATTGGAATTCACTATCTGCACAGTGGGTTAACAGCTGCACCAATAACACTTTTAAAAAGCATTGTTCAGTTCATTTGGAGCCGGAATCCAGTCATCATCGATAATAAGTTTGATATTGTAGAAAGTAGGCAATATAGGCATTAGCCTGTGATTACTTATAGTATACCATCATGATCATCGACTGTGGTGGTTTCGGTGAATTTGGTGACTGAAATTAATTGATTTAGATAATTCCATGCAAAAATATTAATGAGAAAGCAAGCAATCAAACATGCTTTACTCTCTCTCTCACCTACCTAACTAGTGCTTCTGCACTATCTGACCATGATAAGCAAGATGAGGTAGACCCTCCATCTGTGAATTCATTTAAAAACCACCTGCAGAAGTGTTGACACTATAAATGGACTTCTTTATGGACTAACTTGGTTCCCAAGTCCTATGGCTGCACGACATCGGATCTGAACTGGATACTGTCATATACCGTGGAAGGGCGATGACTAGGTGCAGCCGCACCTGGTGAGTACCTGGTGAGTAAGTAACCCAAGGATACAGGATGGTGATATTGTCTCAGCAACAACAGTCCCTTCATTCAAGCAGAGGCTTCAAAATCATCAACAATGACTGCTCAATTGATGGGCAATCGATCTCTATCCGTTCAGCATCAATGCCTGAATAAGGATCTGCTAGAGTATTTGTGTTGAAGTTGGGAATTTATACTTTGCGGAATTGCGTAATGCGTAAAATACTTTGCGGAATAACCATGTGGAAAGAACATGATTGGCTGTCGGCGGAAACCACGTGACCGCCGATTTTCCGCAGAGTAACACGCTTCTGCAGCGGCAGACGCCTTAATGAAATGTGGAAAACAACTGAATTGAATGCCAGAATTATTGTTCAAGTAACCTGACTTCGAGTAAATTGACTGTAATATTGCATGTTATAAGTAGATGTTGTAGCATTATTTAAATAAACTTTGACGCATAACAGTACGCGAGGCAATGGAAGCTTAAAACGTTATAAGACGATATATCAGTGCCGCAGCACAGAAAAGTTAACAAAACACACTGGCAGTTGTATAAATACACCTGTTACATATCGTAGCATGTATCTATGACCGTTAGAAAAAAACCAATTTCGTACAAACTAAATTAGAAATTTAGAAAGAATCGTTGTCTGTGCATGCTACAACACCTATGTCGCGGCATTAAAAGGCAACTCCAGTCAAAAATGACCTTTATTTTATTTGCCAGTTCAAAGAACCTGGTACTCGGCTCGTTTCATAACATAAATCATTTTTAGTTTCAAACTTCACTTTTTACTAAATTTAAAAAAAATAAAGGTCACTTTTTACTAGAGTTGCCCTTTAACTAATGGCTGAGAGTTCGTTCGGGCATGGGCATTCGGATAACGTCGGCAGTTTCCGTCATTTACGCATTCCGCAAAATATACACCTTTACGCAGCAAATTTATGCAACGTTAATTCCGCAAAGTATTTTATGCATTACGCATTACGCAATTCCGCAAAGTATAAATACCCGTTGAAGTTGACATACTTTTAAAAAGTATTCTGAAGATACAAGATGAAGACAGCATCTTCACGGCAGTTTTTGGAGATACGCTTACATCGACCTATACATTGTATCTTCGTGCATTTTACACAGCGGTATCATAATGTAATGTATGTGTCATACAGTTCTAAAGGAGTTATACAGGCAATCCTACTTGCGTGGGAGGTGGGAAAAAGTTCATGCGTACGCAACAGGTAACTCACAATATAAGCATAAACAAACCGACCAAATACGAAAGCACACAACCTAGCAATGCATCGGCAAATGTTTTTAAAAACTTATACACAACTTCCAGTAATTAATGAGAATAAAGTTTATTATTAACTTATTATGTTTACGGATATAAACTACACTTCCGCAATCCGCATAAAACCAAGAGATAAAACCATAGAATGATACCGTACCACACCTCTTTTTAGCGGACTTGAACGTTACGTTCACGTTCGAGATATGCTATCGCCGTTCCGTCTGTCTGTCGTCTGTCTGTCGTTAGTGACGTTGGTGCACCCTACTCAGCTGGTTGAAATTTTCGGCATTTTTTCACCATACGATAGCACAGGGACTCTAGTTTTCTGATGCCAAACATCGTTGGTGGGGGACGCCCATTTTCCCCTGAGATTTGCGTTCAAAGTGACCCACCCCCTTTCAAACAGCGCAATTTCGACCAATATCGGCTCATAGCGCCTCAACCGTGATAGCTAGCGA
>Ga0209780_1000157_pt1 | contig 32347 bp, 24 predicted proteins | sample WorMetexBAHAMAS2_FD_187384 | JGI IMG/M metagenome (GOLD analysis project Ga0209780, IMG submission 187384) | Marine gutless worms symbiont microbial communities from Max Planck institute for Marine Microbiology, Germany - Inanidrilus exumae... | ecosystem: Host-associated > Annelida > Digestive...
TGGCATCAGGTGTTATCGGTACGGTGTGGTATTCAAAGTCGGTTTTCGGGTCAGTATGGCTGCGTCATTGTCGCGACGCCAAGAGTCCGGAATGTCCGCCAGGTGTGATGATGTTTACTGCGCTCGGTAGCGCGGGCACTATGATTTTGCTGGCCAGTCTGCTCAGGTAAGAATCTAGCATCTGCAGCCTGGTAGGGTTTACTTTTATCAGCCACTTTGGTGGTCCGGGTAGACCAGTCGGTCCTGTGTGTGTTTGTCCGGACAATAACGTTTGAGGCTGTGGGTAAAACGTGTAAAACGTAAAACTGCAACTGGTAAAAACTAAAAAGCGTAAAAATTCAGCGTAATATCCTAACTTGTTCAACATCCCAGCGGAGATGGTGATCAGGGAGACCCTAGATGGATTTCAAGGTGTATTAAAAATTGGAGGGCAAGTAGTCATTCACAAACCTTTGCTACGCTGATGACATCATCCTGTTGGCCACTTCGGAGGCAGAACTACAGGAGTTGGTGGATCGCCTAGACTGAGTCAGTCGTAAATGCAGCCTGATCATGGTCGACAAGACCAAGGTAATAGCGAGTGACGGCATAAGATGCCGTATACTCATTCAGAATAAGTAACTGGATCAGGTGGATACGTTCCTATACCTTGGGATCCTGATTATAGAAGGTGGCGTGTGCATGACAAAATTCCATACCAGGTTATACAGGGGGCAAGCGATCGGGGCATCACTGCAGAAAATATTGAAAAGTCATAGCATAGGGGGCCTACAGATTTCAACGAAGATACGACTAATGAAAGTGCCAGTGTGGCCTGTAGCAACGTATAGCTGTGAAAGCTGGATATTCAGAAAGAATGAAGAAACACGTCTTGATGCCTTTGATATGAAAGGGCTGAGAAAGATTCTGCGGGTTTCGTGGACAGCAAAGAAAGCAAATGAGTGGGTTCTTATGTAAGCTGGAGTAAAGAGGGAACTGTTAGACACAGTCAAAGCAAGGAAGCTAGCATACTATGGCCGTGCCATGTGGAAACAAGGGAGTTGCCTGAAAAAGAGATAATGCAAGGAACAATGCCAGGTGCACACAGGCGAGGAAGACCACGGCCATGGCCTGGATGGACAACATCAATAACTGGTCAGGACGTCCCGTGGAAGAGTCAATCAGAATGAAAGAGGACAGAGATAAATGGAGAAAGTATGTCCATGATGTAGCCAACCCTCGCATCAAGGACGGCTAAAGAACAGAACAGACCCCTAACCCAGAAACCTGACCCTTACACTAACCCTAATCTTAGCCTTACTCATGCTACTAACCCTACTGAACCCTAACCGATACCCATTGCAAGTTTACGTTTCATGCTTTACATTTTGCGCTTTTTTTATCAATCTCCAACTTTGGCTGACTTTTGAACTAAAGCTTTGGCCTATGCACTTGGCATACTGGTTAACCTTGTCATTGACACTATGTATGTCAAGTTGAAAGTTCCAGGGTCAAGATTATAGATCAGAGGTCATGATCACAGGAGGAAACGTGCTCAGCAACTGTTGGGATGGCCGTCTATGGCTGAATAGCAGACCTGAATTGAAAACTGTAAATAAGTAACAGCCAGACAAAACTCTCTAGTTGCTTAAATGGTCAATGTGACCTTAGGTGAGTTTTCTAGTCAGTAAGCATACTGGATAATTTTTAGTGTAATTTTATTGAGCTATTCGGTTTTGGTTCTGAGCTACTCGGTTTTTGTTTTTAGTTTTTCCTTATTTTTCTCATTTCTGTGCCACATGCTAGATTAAGCTGGCCATCTTGCCAGCTTTTGAGCACATGTAAATATAGTAATATACTGTATCATATTGTTGTAACTAGCAACTGAATAATTTTGTTTAGAACTTAATAATTAGCTGAAGTTATATGAAGTTTTTAACTGAAATTGCTACCAACACACCCATATGTAGCAGAGCCATTAAAATGCTAGCATTTAATTCTTTTTAGAAAGTACTGTGTAGAATTTCAGTTTTTCATTTTATATCTTCTGCTGTATGTTAAATCAACTCTACCTATTCACATGTCACAGTAACAAATAGCTAGTTGATGACATTTGTTAAGGTTATCCAGCATATTGAATACAGGAAATTTATCTTATTAAAAAACGCTGCTGTGTTGTAGTACTATGCTGGCATCAGCTTCCGCAGTTTCAGCAGTACTGAACGGGTTAAAGCTTGGTCTGTTGGTGTCATTCTCACAGATCAGTCATGCGGCGTTCTCACGTACACCAACATCAGTGTACCTCATTAACCGTGGCTATGATGTCGCAATAATCTCTACAGCTGCTCTCGTCATGTACTATCTCTAACTATCGGTGCAAGACATATCACTGAACTACTGTAGACGTAGCTGCATTGTATCCACAGAAAGATTAACAACTCCACCGGTTCTGAAAATGCTGTGGCAAAATTATGCCATATCAGTGCTCGAATTACTGGAGGCGGGGATTCCCCCACTGCAGTTGTCAGCCTTTGGCATTGAATTCTTGGCGCCAAAACCTTCGGCGACTCGGTGTCGTCCCCCCTTTTTTCTTAATTCGACCACTGTGCCATTTTTGTAGAATATTCTGGTGTCGTTTTTGCAACTTATTTGTCTCAGTGTATTACGATTTTGGAAAGAAATCTACTTTTCTACATTTTTGTAATATTTTCTAATATCAGAGTGTGTCAAATTGTTCTGTCTTCCATGTTATTGTATTTGGTTTGGATTTAGAAATTTTATTGCATATCTTTTGGAGGTGCAGTTTTTTCAGGACACTGCAGATTGTTTGTCAATATTTGCGAATATTTAGTTCAATATATGACATTTTGCACCAGGAATGTTGGCACTTTTAAGTAAAATTCTGTGAAGGTGGAATGATTTTTTTGCGACTTGCAAAATGGTAATTAATGGCACCAAATGTTAGTACGTTGATTTAGGTTTTGCAGCTTGGAAAGACTTAAGCAGTGGCGTAATTAACACGGTATTGTAGAGCTGTTTGTCTCTAGCACTCTCTGTGCTGTCAAAATTTGTGAATGGCATAATTTTTTGTTGGAGGGGCCAAAGTGGGCCGAGATGCCGAAAGCACCGAGAACCGAGACACACAGCAATATGGCAACCAGGCGTCTTGGCATGTTGGGGGCCTATCCTCCTCCCCCAAATCCGCCAGTGCATTCAGTGCCATCATGTATGATGAACGTAGAGTACGATATATCATCTGTACTACGTGCATGCGTGAGTGCTGTTTTTTTCTACATTTTTATGATTTATCACTGTTGTATGCGGCTGATAACCTCCGTCGTAATATTAGCGTTAAGTTATTTTTGCTGCATTATTTTTAGCTTTACATTTTTCAAAAACTGGGTAAATGCTGTTTTAGTGTATCTTGGTTATGTTTTGTTAATCACCTCATTTAATTTGTATTTGTAGCAGATGTCGAGTTCGGAACAATTTTGCATTTCGTTGCACACAAAAGCATTTGTTTGTCTATCAAACTGCTGCAGCTGCCAGCAAATTTTTCTGCAAATTCTATCACTCTCAAAAAGATACCACAACTAATTTTTCTAGCTTTCATAAACCACGAAATGCCGGTTGCAACATACTTGCAGCACAAACAGGAGATTAGCAACAGTCGATGTGAGAGATAGTTTACCTGGTTGAGACTATAATAAAAAATGATAACGTACATTGGCTGACAGTCAGAACCAAACATACACTGAAAGCTTGTTGCAGTGACCAGAGTAATTAGCTACCTCACACCCATCATCCACTTGATTACACTTATTATCAGTGACCGAATTAAGAAACAATTAGCCCCGTGCGGGACTGACGATCGACTCTTCGCAACTGACGTTTCTGCCAAGTTCAAAGTCGACACAAAAACTAGGACAAAAACCAAAATTCCGGCCTGATCAAATTTAGATATTGTGCACTAGTTTAAGAATCAGTGGTCAGTTGCCAGATCCCATTGTAAATGGCAGAGGAAATAGCCAGAGGAGATAGCTTTTGAAAATGGAAGGATTTCCAACTTTGAAGGGCTCCTGACCTTGACCTTGGATAGACTCATACTGCATACCCTCGTGCATCACTCGTGCCAAATTTCACTGAAATCGAAGAAACTTTGTGGACGGACGGACGGACGTACACATGGACGGACATTTGAGACCTACTTTATTAGGTCAACTCAGAAGAGTCGACCTAAAAATGATAACATATATCAGCTGACAGCAAAATACACACAGTCAAAACCAAACATACATTGAAAGCTTGTTGCAGTGACCACTCCCATCCATCCAGACGATTCCACCTATTGTGTCCAACACACTTTTTTAGGGCTGAAAATGCCCCTGCAATTACATGCCCCCGAAACAGTTAAACAGCAAACATTATGATAGAGAGAACATTGATAACCAGTCGATGTTAGTTGAAGCATGTACAAGATAGTGTAGTTACGGTGGCAGGAATTTGCAACTCGGTCGGTGGCGGTGATTTTTTTGAGGTGCTATTACAGTGGCAATATCGTTGGGTGTCAAGGCAAGAGTTGTTAACTGGAAACGGGTGGCCGTTTCCACTGTCCAGGCATGCGCTAATTCATGGAGTCCTATATATAGGAGTCCATGGCTAATTGCTCACTGCACGCGACGGTAGGGGGTGCACTAAGTGAGTCTTGGTAGTACTGTCGTTTGCAAGTAGGGAAGCGGATGCGCGGGGGAGGGCGGGCAGTGTGGCCGAATCGCAGTAAGTTCACGCAGGGATCAAATGATGCAGCGGAAGTGAGGGACAGTTTTCAGGAAACAGCACCCAGAAAGACCGCTGAGAACACTGTAAAACACCGCGATGACGGTGTTGGTTCGGTGGTAGCTAATCACCGCGGTGGCGGTGAAAGTTTGGTGGTCGCAACAACACTAAGCAAACAGAGATTGACTGCCAAGTTCTATTAGTCTAGATACTGTGAGATCAATTCAAAGCATCAGTCTCTTACTGATAAGCCTGTGAGTCAGACAATAGCTAACGTCTACTACTGCTGCCAATCAAATTGCTACATTCATTCACTACAAGACCAATGACAAGCAATGGACATTCCTGTGATCATAGACACATAGACACACAACATGTCAACATGCGGCTCTGAGCTAAAACAACGGAATGATAAAAAGGTGTCTAACTAAATGTAAAAAAGTTACACAGCGGCAACTGACGAGAAATGTAAAAATCAAAAATGTGTAAATGACCGGTGACTGAAGCAAAATAATACGGTGCAAATACTGGAAATATCACAAAAACCAACAAAACTGTGACAACAAAATGAACAGAATGCAGAATCGTAATGTTTAAAACTCAGACAACTGACTGAATGGAATTGACAGCAAAACAACATAAAACGATAAAAGCTGGCAACATAAAAAACCACTGATGTTAATTCAAATGCGAAGCATAAGAAACACGAAAGAACTAGTGGAGATGCAGATGTCTTAGAACAGCAAATGTAATTACAATGCCAGACATGAGGTATGTATGAACTCACTCGGAAGCCAGTAACTGAGCAGCAGTGCTTATGGCAATAACAACAAAGAACTAATAACAATATGGAATGGCTAATACACCTACGATATACAGCAATACGGAATGTGTGTAAAAATTTCACACGAAATACATCTCTGTCAATGGACAGATCCAGGATTAGCATAGATGTTCATGGATCACAATTAGTTACAAATACGAGAGCATTGAAGGTGTGAGAACCACTGGCAGGTTATGGGCATGCGGTCCCGCAAGAATTAAGTGCAGAAAGATAAAAACATTTGTGGTTTTTTCCCTGCCACAGAAACAGTATAAAAGTGGTCTCTGTAGCAACGATACAATATCGCCCATGCTCCTAATTCTGTGCTCAGACACCATTCAGTACAGTAACGTCTGCAATCCATTCTAAGTCTCGTCATGTGCACAGAAAATTTAGCACAACATTCGTCGACACGCGGCAATGGAGCAGGCACAATACACAGACACACAACATGTACAGTGCTGACAATGAAAATGTTACTGCGACCACATCGCACAAATAACACTGAGAACAGTCGACAACAGACTAGCGAAGCAGCTACTGAAAATATCTAATAACCACTAGTTCAGATCGCTATAATTTTAAGTTAAAAAATGCTTCATATATGCTTAAGCTACTGCAAACGATCAATATAAAGAAATACGTTTCAATGGAATCAGTTAAATGGACTGTGGACTAATGGGAGTTAATCTCCCATTTAAGTTAATGGGAGATTAACTCCCACTAATTAATGGGAGTTAATCTCCCATTACTGTTAATGGAAGATTAATTTGCGGCGGAAAAACTGGCCCTTAGTGGTTGGTTATCTACTTAAGGGCTCAAGAAGATGAGCACCCCGCCTATGCTCCTTTAGGAGTAAGGCATGCTTTGCCTTCTATAAACCAATTTGGGAGATCTCCCAGTATTTAACAATTTTTGTTTTATATGGTCAAGAGAAAAAGGAGTGAAGGCTTTTTAGGCTGAACAGTGCATCAAATAACGTCTGTCGGCTGGGCTGTCCTCTGGACTTTCTGGGAGAGGAGCTTACATAGAACATCACTCACGTGTTTACGCCATCGTCCGGGCCAAGGGCACTGACTAACCATGTGTGCCATTTAACCAGCACAAGACAGCAGATTTAAATTACCGATTTGACCAACACATTTGGACAACTGCACTGGACAGAAACATTCTGCAGTTGTATAAAATGCACACCAACTGCAGTATTGACACTACTTGTACAAACACAAGCGTTACCATTCAACATCAAGAAAAAAACTCCCAGAGTTTCCCCTGACGATGTTGGGAAACATCCTAGGACCAAACATAGACGTTTTAGGTAATCTTTTGTCATCTGGCGAGAAATGGAGTAGAAAGATGCCCGTTGCATGACAAGTCACGAATCAAGACAAGCAAAACGTCATGCTTAGGCCCAGGAAAATGTCGTTTTTTTGCTAACCAACAACAAAATTCCGCATTTTTCACAGACGTTGTACGAAGTGGGAACACCACAACAGGCTAAAAAATGGATAAACATGCTTAATTGCAAAAACAAAGTGTTGATGTCTAAAAACTGTGTAAACACTTGTCTAATAAATACATAATGATGAGATCTTTAGGAGATGGAAGATGAATCCTTTGCAACTCAGTGGAATACAGGAAGACGTTTCGTTTTTCTTCATTTTCCACGGCATACTAGTCAATCTAAATAAACAAAATGAACAACTACAGTTGCAATTTTTGCCTTTCTTAATGACATTAACACAAGACTAAAAATAACAAAATTCCAGCATGTGAAAACACAGTGCTAAAATCCTCTTCCTATAATTGGATTTTATCTTTAGTTCGTTTTTGTTAATCGTCTGTGATAGACTAACTTAACTTTTTCGGCGTATGTATTGTATAGGAAAATTACATGAAAAAGTTCAACGTTATTGCTTAATCATTAACTTGTAATTACAAGCGCACATCTTATACAGTGCTGTGTCACTGCTGGTTGGATATCAGTTAAGGCATCCAGCTGAACCTAGACTACCTCCAGTGCCGACTGACTGATTGACTGAGTTAAGGTTTTACATCCCACCCGACATTAAGTAGGTCATTTTGGAGATGTTCTTCCCAGCCAATCTCTTGGCTTTGTACTAAAAAACTGAATCAAACACAACAAAAGCAAAGATGCATCCACAACAAAATATACTACAATATAAAACCAACACAAAAAACTAAAGTCAGGTTTGCTTGCCTCTTACAAGCTCCGCCTGGAAATGGACTGGGCCTATTCTTAAAGTAGGTAAGAAAGTAAATAAGTAAGCAAGTAATTAATTAAGTGCATAATGAAGTTAAGTAAGCAAACAAACAATTTATACAGCACCAGAATCAACAGATGAATCAAGGTTCATTACAAATGGGGCTCTAGTGCCAGTGTCAGGCTTTGCAATGCCTGGGGCAAACATTCATGTTGGCATCCCTCTACTCGGGTTGCAGACACACTCATCATCCTTATGAATACAATTTGCGATCACGCGACATGTAACACAATCAGTACAGCAAGGTAGTAACGGCAATCAGCATGCGGTCAGTGTCGACCTTATCGCAATTCTTGGACAGTTTAATAAATACGTCCCTACATTTGAACACCAGTTTTCAATAATCTTGCAATCAATGTGTACTCTGCCGTCTGAATTTGTCGAATGCTGAGTCATCGGTGCCACCCTCAGCAAAGTGCCACTTGGAAGTGAATGGAATGTTCCGTCCTTCTCTACAGAATACTTGGCAGAAAAGAACAGAAAGTAGCATGACGGAAGATATAATCACAGATATTCACCTGACAGCAGATCTGTCACTGCGCATCTGTGTCTGTAGTGTCGAGAACAACAACTTGTGCACGATGTTCTGACATGCTCTCAGCAGTGGAAGCATCACCTGCACCCACCAACAAACAGAGCATCCAGTGCCATCCTAACCAATCAATCCATCAATTTATCAGCGCTTACCTACCTGGCGTGTCATCAGCATCGTACTAGGGTGCCTCGATTCATCGATTACAGTTTTACGTCCCACTCAACAAATCTTAAGGGCTCGTTACCTTGACCTTGGATCGGTCGGGTCATACTGCATACAGTCATGCATCACTCATCGAACTCTACCTACATGCCAAATTTCATTGAAATCGAAGAAACCTTTTGTGGATGGACGTACATACGGACGGATGGAGTCATCCCCGACGGACATTTGAGACCGGCTTTATTAGGTCGACTCTGTCGAAGAGTCGACCTAACCAGTAAAAAGAAAAACAAAAGAAAAACAATCTCCTGGAGCATGTTGTCAATTCCATTAAAATCTGTTACAGATTAAAATTATGCATCAGTCTTGAACTGTGCAAAGTCTCAATTGATATAAGCAGCACATCTTGATCACTGCTTAGTGTTAACAATGTTTCAAATTAAAAAAAATAAACAAATAACAAAAACGTTAATGTAACAATGCACACAAAAATATTCAACACAGCACGTTATCTGCATAACACATCTTAAAGTTAAGAGAACCTTTACCATTGCACAGCACTACTGTCAAATACGCTACTTAAACATAGCAGCGTTTTGGTTTTGCTGAAGAGTACCACTGCTATGATAATTAGTAACTGCTGTGTTATCAAAAATAATGTAATGTTAACGCACTGTGACAACAAAAACTGCCTTATGTTTTAACAGCTACGTTCACGGTTCTATAAGGAATATGTTCCCTTTTCGGCTACGAATGCACATAAAATTGTAAAATCATAAACAGTGAAGCATATAAAATCAAACAGCAAATCAAACAGTTAGCCACTTAACTACTGAACTGGAGGTAAAAAAGACCGAAGAGTGAAAATATCAATTTATAAAAGTAAACGACATGCACATGTGTGCACCCACACACACACACACTCGGTATTGCTATACCACTTTTTCTTTTGTGACAACTAACAGGTCAATGCGTCGCCTGTGATGAGACCAACAGTGTCACAATTCACAGCAACGAAAATGTTGAACAATCCGCAGTGACGAAAGTATCAGAAAATTTTTCATTTTAAACAACGATTTCATTCCCAGATGAGTACCCAGATTCGGTTAGGTTGAAACAGTAACCAAACCAGCAAAGATATGATCAACATTAGCGTAGCTGAAGTTAGTTACAATGAAGCTGCATCAGAAACAAATCAGCATTGTTGACTATTGCTATCCTTCCTAGAATCAATGCAACTCTTAACTACTGTCTCAACATAGGTTAACAGGTACAATACGAGTATGAATCCGACATGATGGGTCTACAATTTTGACAGCAGAAATTTTAGAGATAATTTATATACTGTCAGTTCCATGACATAATGCTAATCCAACAGTCTACAACTCAATACCTTTCAATCTGCTCAACACAGTTTCGACAAAATACGTAAATGCAGCCGTTTACCTTAGAGGTGCTGTATCTAACTGCCATACTGAGGAAGATTTTACATCCCATTCAACACAAAAATACGTCATTTCAGAGACATTCTTCCCAGCACGGTACTGCTGATATTAAACCTAATACACCAAAAGCAGACCCGCGCCAATGAACCAAAAGGTTGGGTCAGTTTGTATGATGTCCAGCAACCAGCATAGAAATGGATCACGCTAGGTTCCACATGGGCCATAACTGCCATAAATAAAACGAAACTTAATTACTTAAATTACTAGTTTGGGATCTTACTCGTATCATAATCATATTGTACAATGCCACCCAAGCAGCTTACCATGGTACCAGGACACAGCGTGGGTGTCAACAAACTGCCTCTGTGGCATAACTTTAGACAACAACACAATAGTCAATCACAATCACTGGAGACATACGGTTTATGACAAGCCCGTGACATCTGACCATCGGCATAGTAAATGAAAATGGTAGAATTGTTACTGACTGATCACTTTAGTGGTCCAGGCAGAGCAACTGGTATGCGGTGTGTGTGTGTGTGCATACAATAATGAACTCTGACCCAGATATCTGGCATCCTGATTACTTTAACCCCGATAGAGAAGCAAAGTATTGCGATCAGCATATCTGTCCGCTAGTATAGCTCAAAAATACGTCCAAATCTCATCTAATTTTCTGCATGTTACCTGTGGCCATGGCTTGATCCACCTCTGACAACAGTGCAACATTTTATGTACTTCCCTTTCTGTGGATGATGTCATGTTTTCATATAATGGACCGAACAAGCCAGAATCAAAGACAATGAGTACATTTCGTCCAGTTCGTCAGGTGGCGGCACCAGCGGCGAAGTCTGCCATCTCTGACTGCATCTTGTCCATCTTGACACTCTCTACGTCAAGTGTGAAGGTCAAGGTCACAGTTCACAGTTCCAGAAAGAATATGTTCCCTTTTTCGGCTATGGATGCACATTATGAGAGGACATGTTTTATGGATGCGTGTTACGACACCACATATTTTTAGATGTTTGTCGAGTGCTTTGTGTTAGTGGTTAGCATAACCTCTAGTAATGGCATTGCATTCTAGTTTCCTAAATTTCTAAAATTGCTAAATTTTTAAAAATCACTAACACTTTTCAACTTCTGTCTAGACAGAAGCATCTGTTACATTTTATGACATACTGCAGTTATTTTGTTGACGGTTAAAGTTTTCAAGTTATGCCTAACGATGTCAATTTTTATGCGTAAATTTTGTTTTCAGTAGATTTTATTTTCTATCACGGATAAGTATACTGAGATGCTGAAATACAATAAACATGAAACTTAGGGCCAGTTTTCCACCGCAAATTATCTTCCATTAACTTTAACGAAAGATTAACTCCCATTAATTAATGGGAGTTAATCTCCCACTAACTTTAATAGAAGATGCAGTGGAAAAACCGGCCCTACATATGTTCACTACTTAAATTTAAGTATGGTTGGTGCAACTTTTTAAACGGCTAAATGCCTTTCCTGTCACCCAACCTAACAGTGTCAAAGTACTGAAGGAAACAGAAGGGACTCGACTCAGTGAGGAAAAAATTCCCCGTTAGTCTAAGGTCTTCATCAGACTCTGCATTTCTTACGTCAAGTAACTGATGCCAGAACCACAGCATACAGACTTGCACAGATCACACTCAACTGAGACAGGGAACGGTCATCAAACCTTGCACGGAAACGTGACCAGAGATTGTCACATGTTCCTCCTCGGTGTACGCCGAATGAACATCTGCGTTCGACTCCGAACACTCAACTACAAAGTCATGGCATACACTGACTATATCACTGATGGAAATGTTGACTCGCACTTACGACAGTTTCAGCAACTATTTACCCATTATTTGTTCACTTCCTGTAGCTTCCTTAAGTTTAAGTTTAACCGACTCCCGACTCGCTTTTTCCGAGTCACTCCAGACCGTTTCAGGTTGTCGTAGCAGAATCTCTGAGAATAGCTTTAGCAAGTTCTAACAGGCATGTTGCCCAACCAAAGCATTCTTAAACTATTTTCATGGCTTAGCTGTGTTAAAACATGTCTACAAGGAAATCTGAGGTAATTTTTGGAACTGGACGATTTTGTTGCAGCAGTTTTACTACCTGCCTGCCCTTGCTGCAGGTAACTAGAACATTCAGATTAGGTGGCTCAGTAGTCCAGTGGTTAGGGCATCGCACTTGCCCCTCAATGGTCGTGAGTTCGATCCCCGGCTGCCACAATATTGGTCGGTTGGTCACATGGATAGGTAGCCATCTTCAGGCGAGTATACCACATCGGTATGTAACCAGACACCAAGGCTAACTCAGCCCCCTACCCTCTGTGGGACAATAAATAAGTACCGGCCAAAGTATGTGATGCACTGTGGCTGGGGATCAAAGATAGGATGGCTCATTCCATTTGTCGATAAACATGTGGGTGGCAGGTTAAAGTGTGATTCCTCATTACCACCTGCTATTCTAAGTGCTTTAGAGGTGAGTATACTCATGATAAGGTGCTATACAAATGTCCAATCTTATTAGGGAGCAGAAAATAAAGTTCTAACTACACTGTCTCTTCACAGTGAATACTAATAATAATAACAATAACAAATTATGATAGAGTTAGTCTACCGGAATCTGACTGTGACGGTTTCTCAGCATTTGCCTTGTAACCGTCGACATCATCTTCTGTCATGCGGTTGAATGGATTCGGAGGCTGAAAGAGGTTGCTGCCAGTGATGGTGACTGCGTGCTGGTGATCGCGCTGTATGACGCCCTTTGAGACAGCAGTTACTCCAGCACCGCGGCTTTCCTGTATCATGCAACAAACAAAATCATCAACAACTTCCAGGAAAAACCGATAACTTTCTCACATCCGTTATTTTCCAAAGTTCAACTCTAACCCTGAACACATCCCCCTCGTGCGCAATCTATCACGCATGCATTAGTACTCCTCAGCATCAATCAGCACACCGTATAGGAAATGCACAGCTTCGCTCAGTCCAAAAAATACAACTGGGCCCCAAAATTTAAAAAAATGGGATGTGGGACGCTGTCCCTATCAGGCAACATTTCTAACATACAGCGAGATATTGGTTAAAACCGCCGATTTAAACCTATCCCACCTCTATTTGGCACCCACATTAGGGGTGACCTTGTTAGAATTTCGCTGAGATCCAGAAAACTACAGTCCCTGGGCTATTAAATAGCACTGTTTGCATGATGCTACGTTTAGCCGTTTTGGTAGAACTCTGACTTGTAACAGACAGAGGGACAGACAGTTAGCCACAGCACACACTGTGCCAGCATAGCATACCATCACACAGTTAATATCTACAGTAGGTGTGATGCAATCTAGTGCATACTTGAGCCACATCTAGATATTTACTAACCAATGTCAAGTTTAGCAACTGTTTCTGCTGCCTCCCTTTTGCCTTGTACCTGTCAACTGAGTTACAGTGACACTCCTGGTGGTTCTAGTGGTGGCAGCAGCTAGTTAAGCCATTACAAAAATTACTGGTTGATTGATTGATTGACTGATCTCACCTGGCAATACCTTTTTCTAGACCCAAGTGTTCACACTGTTGGTTAGGTGACAGGAAGCATGTCCTACTTGTAATAAGCTGGCCGAAACACCAATTATTAACAATCAAAATCAACCATTTTGATTTTTAAAAATTAACTCAAGGTCTTTAACAGTACCATATTCTTTTCAGCCCCACGGTTACACCATGCTCACCTTCAGCATCTGCCCTTCGTCCCAGTTGATGCCCTCCAGGATTCGAGACTGCGGTCCGGCTGTCACCTTGTCTGTGAAATAGTCTTGACGAATCTAAACAACCAAACCATGTACAACAAATAAAGAACATAAGTACAATGGAAGGTGAGATTCAGTATCGACAGTAATCCACACGAAAATGCTGTTAGACATTCATCTGACACACAAACTGCATTTTAAGACTATGAATACCTATCATTAACCTCTGTAACTGACTTAGCTCCAAAAAGTTATGCAATACGCTCTTTATTTTACCAACTGTGATAACATCATAACAATTAAGATAATGACTCATATCAAAGTATGTTACTGCATCCATGAATACTATTTCGTTACTTTATTTATTAATTATTTCATAATATGATTTACACCTGTAATGCCAACTTATAAGAATTTTTGTGTTTATATTTTTCAGAAGTGTAAAAAGCTGCATCCACTGCCTTCACACACTGCCAATGTGGCTGAGATCTCAAATGACAATCGAGGTATAAATGAGCTACACTGCAATATGGCATTTCCGCATTTCACTTATAGCAGGTCTATGCCATAAATGTTGCGTAGTAAACACCACATCTGATTCCCATTTATGACGGTGATTGCATATTTTGGCAAAAAAATATGTCAAAAAAACAACAACCAGCTATAAATTACTGTAAAACCTTAATGTTCACGCGCCCTTTATTTAGCAAATTTTGCAAGCTTAACGAAACTGCTAAATCAAAGTTCGTGAATATAGATACTATACCAACTGTAATTGGCTTTAGTCGATTGTTCAAACTGTGTGGTTTGAATTCGCCGAAACAGAAGGCGCCAAAATAAGTTTGCATGCGATTTTACGGTACTAATGCCTATGTACATCTGTGGCTATCAGCATTATGGTCCAAACATGTACTGCCATCTACTCATCTGGGATGAGACTTAGCTAAAGTGCCTGCTACTGCTGAAACATACCTCCTTCACTTTCTCCTTCAGTTCTACTGGGTTGATGCTGAGTGGTGCAAACTGGTTTGGCTTGCCGGCTCTGCCCGCAGTGGGCGTTACCGACCTTGAAAATGGTGCAATCTCTACCGACACCCACTATACAAACACAGACATTAACAACCATAACAACACGCGAATGTACAACTAGTGTCCAAAAGTAACTTGGCAAAAGGCCACATTGCCGACTAGTAACTCCTCGCATTTGGGAATGGATTTGTCTGATCTTGACCCCATCTAATACATTGTTCCTTGGACCAGCATGAGTCAGCCCCTCGAACAGCATCTCAATCGGTTCAGCCGTCGTTGAATAGCACACCCACGTGACAAACAGACAGACAGACATCTGCGACATGTGTAGCAACAGTCCGCATCTATGCATGGAATGCATAGATAGCAGTATAACAACAACAACTGATACACAGCCATCATACAATCAACCAGTTTATCTGGCACATCCAATTAAGAACCAGAGGACTTAGTTGCAGTAAAGTTTTACAACTGTATGCCCTCGCTGACACCAAATAGCACATTCAGATTGGAAAGAAGATACCAGAGTTCTCTTCAACGGTGTCTGTTAGCTACACTGCCTTCATATGATACATATGTGAACGTACACAAAATAACTACTTTTGAGTATTTTCACACCGTAACGTTACGTCCGAAGGAATTTAATCGGCATATCAATCTGTCCGAATGACTTGTCTGAAAAGCAACAAAAAGTGAATTTCTGTGAAACAAACTAAAAGGTTAATTCACAAATGAAGCTGGCAACTATGGCATACTCAAGAGACATCAAACCTCTAAAACAGATATCTCATCAAGAAAACTACCATTATTTTATTTGTACCTGTTAGATGTCACCACTGGGGTGCAACCAGAAAAGACCCATTCGAAGTCACACTAACCGCTTTGTTACTTATTTACCGTTTCCAATTCACGTCTACCTTTCAGCTCACCGTGCCTTTGTCATACTTTACAACGAGCATGCATAGCCAAAAATATCTTTCTTCCCGTGAATCTGCCCACTGACCTTGATACAGAGTATCACTGTGAACTAGCAGGTCAAACATCTAGATTGAATGTCATTTCGTTCAAAGGTTTTGTTCAGATATACTCACAAGCACACAGTAGTTTACCTTGGGCCCGATTTATTAAATATCTTAGGATAAACTTAGGATGAAGTGTGACTTAGAAAAATCTTTTTTAAAAACTTAGGATAAACTTATGCGAAAGTTAAGATCAAACAACTTTCTCTAAAATAACATAACATTTCTTCACAGAATTGTCTGCGTATATACAGTAATAACTTAGTAAACTGTCTTATGATTGCTTTAGTAAATTTTTATGCAAAATCTATGAAGATCGTAACTTTATAACTTAGGATAAACTTAAGATAAACTTTGGGAAAACTTATGCTAAACTTACGATTTTTCCTCATATATTTGTAAATCGGGCCCCTGGACCACAATGTTAAGGTTGGTATATATAGCAAGTAAAAAAGTCGTCTTTATTATCACGAAAAACACGTACTTTCGTGATCTTTTTCGCTGGTTCGCTCATTTGCTGATAAATGTTTGGTGTCCCACGTCGATCGACCGCCGACATTGGTCTGGCTGCTGCCGACATAGGCCGAGCCGCTGCCGACATCGGTCTTGTTATTCTGTGAGGTGATCTGTTATGCAAAGCACACAGTTCAAATAGAAACTGGAATGGCAACCACAATAAGAAAAGGCTCAGCTGCCGCAGACTGAATTTAAGGTTTTCACCGACCTCTCGACACAAACACAGGTCATTTCGGATATGTTCTTCCCAGCCAATCACTTGGCTTAATACTTAAATAAATTAGCCCCGTACGGGACTGACGGTCGACTCTTCGCCACTAATGTTTCTGTCAAGTTCAAAGCCATGCGACACAAAAACTAGGACAAAACAAAAATCCGGCGAAATCAAATTTAGACATTGTGCCTAGTTTAAGATTCAGTGGTCAGTTGCCAACTCCCATTGTAAATGGCGGAAAAGATAGCATTTGAAAATGGAACGATTTCCAACTCTGAATGGCACGTGACCTTGACCTTGCATACCGTCGTGCATCACTCATCGACCTCTACCTACAAGCCAAATTTCATTGAAATCGAAGAAACGTTTTGTGGATAGACGGACGTACACACAAGCGGCAGCTGTTACACAGGAACCACCCCACTTCACTCAGAAATGTTCTTGTACAAACTGCAAGAAAAGCACAATGTTAAAACATCTTAGCCTTAGTACGGCTCTCATCAGTATTTCAGTTCAACTGGAATACCATTAAAACATTAGAGAAGCTGAAATGGCCACTAACCCGAGTCTAGCAGCAAGGTCACGGTCGCTTGCAGTAAGGCTGCTGCTGATGCCAGAAGATGGCACTAGCTCAGCATCACTACCTGTACGATCTACTTGGCACAGGTACACATAACCTGTCTGATATCCCTAACAACACATGAACACACGGCAGAATTGCCAGCGATGCTGTCATTTATTTTTTTATCAAGTTACTTACTGCATGCACTATACTAATTATTACTGGCCCGCCTATACATAGTGTAGAAGGGGGAGTATTGTTTTACTCTCTGGCATCTCTCGTTTGTAACACTCCACAGCGTGCCTGCAGGCGGCTTAACCGCGCAGGCAAGGCGATGATGCCATGCCGCCTCCAGTCTAATTATATCTCCACAGTAACACTGCACGGCGGGCCAGTAGTGTTACATCCCGTAAGGGCGACACCTTCTTTAATCATACAACACATGGTCTGTGTGTTGGTCACACTGACGTGCCCTGCAAAAACGGCTGAACCAACCGAGATGCTGTTTGGCGAGCTGACTCAGGTTGGCCCTAGGAATCCTGCATTAAATGGAGGTCAAGATCCCCCACGGGAATAGGCGATTTTTGGGAGCTGTCCGGCCCACTGAGTCTCTGTTACGGTGTATGCAGCAAAAGAGATCATTTAGTCGTCAATAACTGCACATGGCAGAAATGATCATAACGCTCCACAAACTTTTTCCTGCACCGTTTCTCCTGAGCTACTTGGTTTTTGATTTTGATTTTTTTCATTATTTTTCGTTTCTGGCAGTGCGCTAGATTAAGCTGGCCATCTCGTCAGCTTTTGAGCGCACGTAAATCTACTGTATCTTATCGTATCGTATCGTATCGTATTGACATGTGATGAGGCCTTTGACCACTTTTCGTGATGCTTACAGCAATGTCCAGCTGCCGCATCAGTGCCTCAAACTCCAGCTGTCCGCGCTGCCACGGTCGTCGCGTGCCACTTATACAATTCGACAGACTGCAGCTGCTGACGTACACGTTCTGACACAGCTCGGCCGACAGAAGATGAACGTTCTCCATCCCAACACTCAACAGATTCAGCTGCGACAATACATACATGACAGGACATCAAGCTTACACAATCACATATATATATATACCATTCAGTTACCCAGTGCTGGTGGAGTTTACAATGTCGGCAAGAGCTACTCCAGTAGATCAAACTGGTCATGTTATGTTGCCAACTGTGCCGTTTACAAATGTCGACAGTCAGCGTGATAAACTGTCACCGACCATGGTCACTAGTTTACCACACTGACCGTCCACCTAAGTCAACAGCACCTGAGACGATCAGCCGTTCCAGATATATGGTTGGTGCCCACCAAAATTTAAATGGTTCGCGTGACCTAACCACGCCACTTTTAGGGATAGTTTGCCATCTGTGGTCTAGCACTTGCTACCTTCAACCTACCTACCAAATTTAAAGTCACTATCTCCTCTTACTATAAAGATATGAAAGACGATACAAAATGTCGAAAATGGAGTGGTTTGGGGTAGCTAGGATCATTTAAGGTCACCGAAAATAGCACCATTCGATAGAGCACATACGAGTTCCAATTATAGTTCCATAGTAACTATGTCCCTATCATGCACCGTTTCTGAGATAAAGCAACATACTGGTTGAAAATCGCCGATTGTAACCTACCCCACCTTTATTTGATGTCACAGTTGGGGGTGACCCCGTGGAATGTCGCCGAGATATTTGGCATCAGAAAACTAGAGTCCCTGGGCTGTTGTACGGCATTGTTTGCGTGATCCTGCATTTAGATGTTTTGGTTAAGTGCCGGCTTGTGACAGACGGACGAATGGATGGACAGACGGACATGCGACAACAGCATATACCGCGCTAGCATAGCATCACGTGGTTAAAATAAATGCAAGCAACGAGTGCACTGATGCAAATGCTAAATGTCTGGTTAAAATACACCTGCAAATTTATGAACAGCTACTTTCATAAAGTCATAACAATACACAACACAATAAATCCAAAAATATAATATGCAATAAACTGTTTTAATTCCAAAAAAGTAGTTCCGTTCTATAATTACTTTGAAATATTTACATTTTTACACTTGCTTTATTGTAGCTTCCAGATGCAATAAGGCAAATTACCTGGTATCAAATCAAAATGGTAATCTCACTTTAAAGTTGAGACTAACAGACCTGGACATCGATTGCTGACATGACATTAAAAGCCAGGTAAAATGCCTCTTCAACCGAGTCACCGCAGATCAGTATTCCATAGCCACAGATAAAAAGGACCTGAAAAACAGAAGCAGTAACTAAGCACTAACTATCAGTCTTACGCAACAAAAAAGCAACTTAACAAGAATCCGTAAACAATGCCACGTAGATACTACATAGCCAGCAGGACGGCCAGTGACATTTCCCGACATTTCCAGAATTGCAAATTTCTGTGGCTCCCCAAACCCCTTCTCTGCATTCAATGACGGTAGGAGAAAAGATGGGAAAGAAAAAAATGGAGGTAAGAAAGGAAAGAGGAATAGATGACAAGAGTTATGGAAAGGGAATAGGAGAAAAGGGAAGAAGAAGAAAGGGGAAGACAAAGGGAGGAAAAGGGAGAGGAAGGAATGGAAGGAAAGGGAACGGAAGCAGAGAAGGAAAGGACAGAGAAAAAGAGAGGACGGGGATTAAAGGAAAGGAGAGTATAGAAATACAAGGGAATAGTGGGGACGGGAGGGAGGTAAGGGAAGGAAGAAAGGAGAATGGACAAAAGGAAAAGAAAGAAAAACTGCCAAAATGCCGCGATTTTTACCACATATTTAACTTTGGGGGCTCCTGACCCTACCGACCTTTCCCTATCTGGGCCAAATTTGGCACACGAAAGTGGGCCCATGATGCACTAATTCCATGCCAAATTTCACTGTGATCATAGGGGCACAAAAAACCAAAATTGCCCTCTATGAGTAACTGACACACCAGCGTATGCCCTGCAAGCATTCTGCTGGTACTGTAACTGATTGATTGAGTTAAGGTTTTACGTCCAACCCGACACAAAATGGGTCATTTCGGAGATGTTCTTTCCAGCCAATCTTTAAAAATTAGTACTGAAAAACTAAATCAAACACAACAAAGCAAACATGCATCCGTAACAAAATATACTACAACACAAAATAAACCCAAAAAACTAAAGCCATGTTTGGTCGCCTCCTATGACCTCTGGCCTGGAAATGGAGAGGGCCTTTTCTGGTTTTGGTGCTTCGTAAATTTGTCACTTACTTACTTACTTAGACACTTACCCACCTACTTAGAGCTCCCGGACACACACGGGGCCTACATGCCAGACTCTAAGTTAAGTCTTAAGGCATTACAGGCAAGTCTCAAGTTGCTACTGACACATAACTGTTAGTAATATTACTGAATTAATTTCAATACAACTCCCCTGCACATAGGTGTATGTAGAAGTACAAACTCTCTTGCAACTAAAACCACAAAAATACAGAGTATTTAAAACGTACGACGAGCTAACAAACACTGAACTATGGTTCGACAGGAAACAAGTATTTGACCGACTGGATGCAATTTTCCATTACAAAGTCTGCATCGTAGAAAATAAAACTGCTTAATATTTTGTTAGCTCAAACAATGCTTGCCAAAGTTACAGCTAAAAATGTCCATGATCTTTTATTAGACACATGGTGCAGAGTCGCACCTTGCTGCTTGGACCAAGTGCTTCGACAATGCTTTCACGATCGACGCGATCGACAACTGCAGGACCTCGATCATAGTATGTCACTTCACCAATGACCGCACTCTCTGGCGAGAGTTGCAGTAGTCCAGTCTTCAGCAGTGACATCTAGTGACAACAGACATGGCTAGAAGAAGCCATCACTCACAAGGGTGCCACGACCCATGCCAGCAATTTTTGTGTCTCGCAATCCTAACTATTTGATTCCAAAATAAATGGGTTTCCGGGACTCATGGTTTGGTGTTCCTAGCTGCATCAGTTTTTGAGATATCATGTGGAGAAACATTTCGACAGTCAAACACATAAATGCTGCTGAAAACCCTATCAATGTGACTACCGTTACTGTGGGTAACAATGACGGTCTGCAACCTGTTTGCCTTAAGTAATCTATAAAAAATACAAATTTCAAGCAGTAATGAAAGATCTACATACAAACAGTAAGCTAAAATGTTTAAGTGTCAATTTAACATGGAAGTGTAGAAGATAATGTGTATTGAGAAGGATCTGACTAGAAAAATTCCACTAAAACAACATTCAAATGCTTCCTTTTAGACCTTCTTGGACTGAGTGAAAAGGTTCAAAACACCAGTTTGTAACAACAATAATACTAAACAAGTAATAATTCTGAACAGGTAACTTATCAGCGGAAAATGGTCACAGAACAAGAAAAATGTAACTATTTACATTTATCCAAATTCTACGGCAAATTCAGTAATTAGGTTACGGTGACACCTGGTTTAACGAGAAGTGAGCACATAACTAGCCGCAGTAAGTAGCACTGCTAAGCATCATCTGTTACAGTGGTACTAGCAATTCCGTTTAACAGATTCAATTTGAACGTGACCCGCTGTCTTACAGTTATCAAAGGCCGAAATGCTAATGAATCACTTGCAGTTGCTATCATGTGCGTCCACAAGCCATCTGCCATCAGTCATTGATGATCAACATCATCAGCCGAGTGAAGCCGCTGCAGACTAGCCTCCAGCTTGGTCTGTGATGGGCAGCTGCTGATGATGTGGAACCTCGTTTGTCATATAACACATGGACACTTATCAGCCAGATGCACAGTGAGCTTGGTCAGTCAAGAAACATTTTATTAGTGATCACTAATAATTAAAAGTTAAATAAAGTGTCGCCCTAACGGGACGCAATACTACTGGAATGCCGTCGTGTGCTGCCCCCTGGTGAGTTACATTGCACATACGCCATCACAGATGCCAGCAACCGTTACTAGTCTGGCCCATCTACACAGTGTGTAGGCGGGCCAGTAATAACATACTGATGCATACATTTTGGGCGTATTCGATTATAGAATCCGGATTTGGATTCACATAGAATCTCGTTTCAGATTCAGTGAAAACGTGCGAGATTCTATGTAAATCCAAATCCGTATTCTATAAATCGAATACGCCCTTTAATTCTGAATCGTAATTTTACAACATCTGTTACGATTATGACGTATCACATGCAGTAAAATTTGTACCGAGACAGCCGTTGGAGAGGTGATATGCATGATGCTTTTGACATCGGTGCGTCTTGGAGAGGCATAGAGAGCGGAGTGCAAACTGAGAGATAGCAAGTCCACGTCAAGGCCGGTAGTGCCAACATCAGCAACCTCTCCACTCAACGACATCTTTGCCAGGCTTGATGCGGTTACCTCATCACACATCAGGCCCGACGGAGCAACCATGATACAGTCTTCCGCGTCGTCTGCCATACGAGCCTATATACATCACCAACATGAACGTCAATTATAAAGATCGGGGGATGTGTCCCCAAATACCTGTGGATACACCCTTTGGGAAATTCCCCAATCCAGTCCATTATTAGCATGCACCGCCCTGGGTGTGTAGCGCTATACGAAGCCAGCATTCTCCAGAAAGGTCGATTCTGAGCTGCATCTCTTGCCTCCAACAGCACCATGTCAAACGAGGTCACGTCACCGTTGATGTGTTTGAGTCAGGTGGAGTGCGGTCACCCTGGAGGTCTTCTCCAGAGCTCCGGTGGGGGCTCAAACAGTATTCGGTTCGCATCCGCCTCCCCATCCATACGAGGTACATGTCCAAACAATGAAAGGCGTCTCGTCTCCCCCCCCCAAAAAAAAAGTTAACCCCTGTTCTCTCATATATGGTATACGAAAATACAGGAACAATGGTTTTAGGCTTAATACAATAACAACTACTTTATGGCCAGTATGCAGGCCAACACGTCTTAGCCGGCAGTCACAGTTAAGAATGGGAGGATATTGTCGGAGAAAACTTTTACTTCCCACATGCCCTTGATGACGGCTACTACTGCATTATGATCTGCTCACTGGTATCAGGTGTCATCTAAAACATATTTGTACCACTGATTTTAGGCACAATAATGCATTAAAAACTGTCTATGGCAATTGCACTTTCAGTGTCGCTGTGCCAACATTATGGAACAGTCTGCCTGCTGACATCACCGCTACTGCATCATTGACTGGATTAGAAACAGCCTCAAAACATTTTAATTTCACCGTTACCCCCTTTGACTCCCCAACTGACTAGTCCCGCCATCAAGTGCTTCTAAATCCTTGCACTTTACGGCGCTATACAAATTTAACTTTTAAATGCAACGGCTATGGCCACAAATACAGCACCATAAACACTGGCATTGGTGTGATTATTATTATTACTGTTACTAGATATGAATTGAACAGAATGTTTATCTACTGCAACAAATGATATACACCTAGAATGTGTAATCCTCCCCCTCCCCCAGGAAACAAGGGCATAAAAAGTACACGGATTGACAGTGACTGCAATCTTTTTTGTTTCTTTAAGACCTTAAAAAAGGTCAAGGCTTTCCATACTCGTTGCCCAGCATTTGGCCTGGAGCTGATCCCGGTGTACAGGCAGTCAGCCCGCAGGTGACTATAAGTCATCCACCCGGCAGTAGGCTGCCAATACTTTCTGCCAGGCCTGCAGTTACCTTCCCAGCAACAGAGCATCACCGCCCCTTGGCCAGTACCAAGTTATACTGCTTGATGACAGAGGCACATAGGTGTGAACCACTTACCCAAGGTTGTTACGCAGCTTTTGCCCCGAGTAGGATTTGAACCCACAACCTGTTGATTGCAAGTCCAATGCTCTACCCACCGCGCCACCTGTTTCTTTAATACCTACTTTAAAATATGCAATTGGTTTTCCTGCTTTGCACTTATACCACCCACATAATGTATGTCCTCTTGCCAATTGGCAACTGCCTCTGTCACTTGTTCAAGTTATCATCCACAGCATATGGTTACACAATGATAATTGGTGCAACAAAAGTGTTCTTAACAAACCGTAACAGATCCATTTGTGAGCCCATCTGACCAGCCAAACAGATCCATCAGCCGATAGCAGCACGCCAACTTGCAACGGAACAATTTCTCTCCTTTGCTGTAGCTCAGTGTATCCACTCCACGGATATCAGCAACTGGAATTACTGGCCCATCAACTGTGCAAAATTACAGTTTAATAGGGGGTTCCAAATTACACGGAACTCCCCAATGTGCAAATTTCAGGATTTTAGGGGGAATGGGACCTCATACTGGCAGACTCAAACTGACAGAATATTGAACTTTTATCACATTTAGCTGAATTAATTCCAATCATCATATAGCCAGGCCAAAATGTCAGCAAAACCTGTATAGCATATAAGGGACATGATCTACGATCTAGTGTTTACCCGACCAAAGGCTGGCCAGGAAGTCAGTGCACTAAACTGGACTCAGGAGACCAAAAGCGTTTGAGACGGTCCCACATCGAAGGCTACGGGCCACGCCCCAAGGCCAGCGCGCGATTGGCCCGCGACGAAGTCGGCCAGCATGCTGGCATGTGCGCGAACTGGGGCCGCAGGCCACTGCGCAGTCCAGCGCTCTTGGCTCATGCTGACTTTCTCAAAATCGGCCAATTTTGCACCGTTTTACCAATTTTTACACATTAAGGAGTCTAAATTTAAATTTTTATCTGTTAACGTCTACCCATGACCCCTATGAACCATAAAAAGTTTCATGGAAATCGGTCTGCACGTTTTTGAGAAATCCAGAAGACAGACACACAGACAAGGCAATTTATATATATATAGATACAACGTTTTATTGTATAACACCTATATTTTTACAACACATCTTTTAGTCGGAATCTTGGAAATACAAATAACACAGGAAAGGGAAAAACACTGAGAACGACTGTTTTTAAGTACTCACAGCAAAGATGCAAATAACCAGAATTTTTAAAAATAAATTACACTTATTTGTAGCAACACCACTGCCACCATTGCCATACTTGCACTTCTACTGCACCTTATTACAAACAGAATGTGGTTACAGAAGAGGGTATAACTATCAATTGGTAAAGAAATGTGGCCAGATTGAGTTTTACAAACAGGTATAAAAAAAACAATCAAAAACTATGAATGATAATGAGTTTTCAGCAGTTTTCTGAATGCTGCAGAGTCTGTCAGGGAGCAAATTTTGTGCAGTGCATTCTACACAGAAGGACTATCATGTGAGAAGGAATGCTCCCTGGACTTTGGGCACAGCTGTAGTACATATTACTGACTTCAGTGACATACTTCTGAGTAATTATCTTAAGAATAAGATGAAGAACTAGAAGATGGACTTCGAGGCCACAGCAACGACGTGGATGCCTTCGCCACTTCGATGGCCTGCTGCGACCTTGACCTTTGACCTTCAAAATTTAATCAGGTCATCGGTAAAGGCTAATGGTTATTCCCCGAACGTTTCATCCAGATTGCTCAAGCCGTTCATGATATATTGTGATAACAAGACCTGTCTGGATGAACAGACGAATGAAAGAACGAGGCGGACGGAGAGTCCATAAACACTGACACTGTTGGGTGGCGACTGGCATAAAAATGAAAACCATAATAAGACTGCTCAATGAAGGAAGGCATCAACATACCGTACGTTCTGTCTTCACTAGGCTGGCCATATCTCTGCCGCAAAGAGATAAGGTCATACAGTGGCTGAGATGCTGACTGCAAGCTGTCTGAGATCTGCTTCGCAACCATCTCTTGCAGTTCCTCTCGGAACACCTCACTGTGAATAACTCGTTCCACTGCACCCGCCTCCTGGTTTTCAAACGTTGTTTCACTAACTGGTAAACACAACCACACACACACGCATCAGTCGACAATTCACATCGACTGTCATTCATCAGTAGGCAGACAACATCACAGATCCAATCACAAAAAGGCAATCAGTAGAGAGCACACATCCACCACACCGCACTGAAATTGGCACATCACTAACGCACCACAATTGGCGCATTCTACATGTACGTCTAGTGATATGACGATTGTGGTTGTTTCCTCTCAATTTCGATTTGATTTTTTTTAATAAAGAATTTATGTCGATTCGATTTCAATTTTTTCGCCCTAATATTCGGAGTCGTAGATATAAACTCCTCCGCACTCGGCGTGATCGGACTCACGGAGATAAAAAAATCTTTTGCACTTGGCGTGATTGGACTTGCTGGGGGTGTAAAACCAATTCTGTGACCTCCTTCGCCGATCTCCGGTCCTTTAGGGCGATACGGTGTCAGAATCAAACCACTTGCTCCAAAAATCGCGATATCGATTCCGTTCGATTTTCCTAAAAAATCGCGATTTCGATCTCGATAATCATCACATCACTATGTAGTATGTACGTCCACGACTAGACTCTGGTTGTAGTTCACCTGTTGACCTAGTTACTGTTTGGACAATAATAACGCAACTGGGTCAACCACAAGTGGGATGCGGCAATGCGCTAACCAGAATAAGGTGTCAGTTGAAAGTGACTCAATGTTAGTTAACACAGTTACATGTGACATATCACATATGTAGACACTTGTTTTGGTTTGGCTAACCAACACAATTCAGGTCATATCGCGCCTTTAAGGTAGAACTACATTATAAATATTAGAATTTAATACGGATTAATTCTTGGAGCAAGATAACTGAAAAAAGAAAAATTAGCCCCATACGGTACTGATGGTCGACTCTTACTTACTGCCAACTTCAAAGTCATGTGACTCAAAAATGCGGACAAAAATCAAATATCCGGCCCAGATAAGCTTGAAGTATTGTGTCCTAATTTCAGAATCTGTGGTCATTTGCCAGCCCCCATTGTAAATGGGGGAGGATATAGCCTTTGACCTACATACCGAATTTCATTGAAATCGAAGAAACATTTTGTGGATGGCTATTTACTGCCAAATTCAAAGTCACATGAAACAAAAACTAGGACAAAAATCAAAAATCCGGCCCCGATAAGCTTTAGGTATTGCCTCCTAATTTAAGAATCAGTGCTCATTTGCCAGTCCCATTACAAATGGGGGGAGAAGATAGCCTTTGAAAATGCCCGATTTTCCGACTTTGAAGGGCTCGTGACAGTATGACCCAATCCAAGGTCAAGACCTTTCATCGGGTCATACTGCATACCGTCACGCATCACTCGTCGAACTCTCTACATAATATGTACAGAGTTCGACGAGTGATGCGTGACGGTCCGTCCGTAAAAATTTTTCTTCGATTTTCATGACATTTGGTATGTAGTACATACCAAATGTCATGAAAATCGAAGAAAACTTTTTATGGACGGACAGACGTACAGACATTTTTCTACCCATGTTATTAGGTCGACTCGGAGGAGTCCACCTAAAAATATAACAATAATAGTAGATTTCAAAAACTGAATCAACTCTTAATCTCGTCCATAATATACTTATTCCACAAATTTCACAAACATCCCCAATAACTTTTTCATTTGTATTCCCAACAAACAAAAAGATAAACATGGGTTAAAACATTACCCATGGTCATTAGACAGACATTGAGCGAAAAACCATTTGGGAGTCAAATGTCTGGGCAAAAGACCCTAACTCTAACCCTGACCCTAACCTAACCATAACATCGCCCTAAAGTCTGTTGCCAAATGGTTTGTCACCCTAATGTCGGTACACCATCCCCAACAATCTGTGCCATCAGTAATATCGTTATCATAAAGCATGATTACGAAACGTGATAATAAAGCTAACCATGTGCTTCATAGATATTTGTCACATCCATCAGCACTTCTCCATCAGCATGGATATCTTCACTCATGTCTGTCTCTTCTCTGGCTCTTTAACTTTATTCAAACTAAAAACAAAAGTCATCAATGACGTATATTAAGTATTGCAAATAGAAAACTATAAACATATCAACAATTCAGACATTAGGCACACCATATGGCATTTGATAGAGATTACTTACATAATGCTCTACTCTGTGCAATGAAAATCTTGCTTCATATCTATAACAATTACAGCAGTAGATTGGCAATCTATATTAATGTGCACGCAAGTGACACAGGTAGGTCGGAACTATAGGTTACCATTATGGTTTTGTCATGGTTTAAGGTTAGTTCCACAACATTTTCCGACCATACGGCCTTATAAATTAAGCTACAAAACATCTGATTACACTATATGATATAAACAGTGGTTAGCTGTGTTCTGTTTTTACTTTTCGCAATACCATGGGCCAATGATGTTTATCTGAAAATAAAAAGCAAAAATGATGGGCACCATAATGTCCCTAAACTGTGTACTTGTATAAGTATGGTGTTTAATTAAAAATGAACACATCCAAGCACTGGCAGTAGCATGGGACAAAACGCGAGGTGGGACTGCAGAATCTAGGCTTAAGGTTAGTAGGGTTAGTGTTAGGGTTAGCAGGTCCCACAGTCCCGCCCCACATTATGTACAACCCCTGCCGATTGCTTCAGACCGTGCTCTATCAATTGGTGCTATTTCTGGTGACCTTGAGTGACCGCAACTACCCTAAACCACCCAATTTTCGACATTTTGTATCATCTTTCATATCTTCGATAGTGAGTGGAGATAGACTTCAAATCTGGTAGTTAGATTGACAGTAGCAAGTGCTAGCCCACGGATGGCAAACCATCCCCGAAAGGGGCGTGGTTAGGTCGCGTGAACCATTTAAATTTTGGTGGGCACCAACCATATCTCTGGAACAGCTGATCATCTCAAGCGCTGTCAACTTAGTTCGACAGTGAGTGTCATAAACTTCGGACAGTTGTCGGACAACTGCTGATCACACCCACTGCCAAGGTCTGCATTCAGCAGCTAGGCCAAGTAGAATGGTTTCATTACCATATGATGTGATACGAAATTTTTAACATTCGCTGAGCCACTGCGTCGCACGGGTCTATCAGCGTCTTCAGCGACAATGGAGACTAGTTAATTTCAGAAGCACAATTTCTATATGAGACGCCCAGATGGCTCATGTCTGTGCCTATGTATCTCTGGCACTTTGTGACTGTACTAGTTTCAGCCAGGATAGTTTCTACTGTCGGCTAGGGCAGATATGATATGGACAAGCTGGTGTTGAGTAGTGCTAAATACCGAAAACTGCCAACCAAAAAAACAAACTACTACCGATAACAAGTCAAACTAAACTGACCCTAACCGTAACGCTAATCCTAACCAACACACCGACATAGTAACGATAACCAATCAAACTAAACTGACCAAAAACTGCCGAAAACAAAGCGAAAACAACCGTTAAGTTTTCGGTTGTTTTCGGTGTTTAGCAATGCCGGCTGGTGTTTAGGCGGTACAGCCTGGTGTCACAGTAATTAGCCTACAATTGACTTCAATCACTACGTTCACGATAATGCAGTGCAAAGCATAACGCGGACCGTGTAATCGTGCGGCCTAAGTGCAGACGGTTACCTAAAAGATTGTTCACTTTGTGGATAAAAGACTGAAACTTTTTGTGCTAATAAAGTACACTAAAAGGGGTGATATGGCCCAGCCGCATAAGTTTAAATAGAACGAATCCTGCAGAATAAATAAATATAAAAATGTAGAAATTAAACAAATATTGGGCTATTTGTGGGCTATATATAGTGATGAAACTTGTGCAAATGTGGCAGCGAAGCTAATAGATATTCTATACGTGTTTGTTGTTAGCGGTAATTGGTATGTTTTTTCCTGCTTTCTAGCAGTTTTTTTTTTATTTTTGTCGACATATGGGCAGGTAAATGTCGAAGAAGTGCATTTTGGTCAACCCTTCGGTTGCGGCGTCGGATTTACGACCGCCGCTAGACTGGTCCAAATGTGTTTTATGCCAGAGACAAACTAAGGAAAAATTGTTGTGTCCGGACCAGGCGGTTGGTCCGAATAAAGATGCGGGGTACAAATCCGTGGCAGAAATTCTGCCAGAATTTGAAAAGCTGGGGAGATTACCCCCTCACCTTGTCCTAGCACGCATCGATGAAGGTAATGGCCTGTTCGATGCTCTGAAAGCAAATAGTGCTAGGTGGCATAAAAGTTGCAGAAATCTGTTTAGTACACGTGAACTCTCGCATAAAACTGCAGAGTTGCAGAAGCGGTCTGCCACAGAAGATGTGGCGGCCGGCGATGACACCGAAACGGATGACTTTTCCGCAGCTGTAAAACGTAGGTGTACACGTTCGGAATTTGTTGCAGACAATCCGCTGCGTGCAGAAATTCCGGTGTATTTCTTTTGTGACTTACCTGCAGGACAGCAGGCATTACATGCTGTGTCGACGTTTGACGTTAATGCACGAGTTAAAGAGTGTGCCTCTGTATTGTGTGACAACCGGCTGCTTGCAAAACTTGCAATTGGTGACATGATTGCATTAGAAGCCAAGTATCATGTCAGTTGTTTGACACAGTTGTATAACCGTAGGCGAGCATATGAACGTGAAAATTTTAGAGAGCTAAGTTCAACTGTGAGCAGTAGTGGTTGTCTACATCATATAGCATTTGCTGAGTTGACTGCGTATATCAATGATGTCCGTTCGGTTCCTGATATTGTGCCTGTTTTAAAATTAGTTGATCTTAAGAAACTGTATGCAGATCGCTTGCAGCAGCTAGATGTAACGGTTGCTCAAACTATTAACAGTACGCGACTGAAGGAGAAACTTTTGGCCTACTTTCCAGACATGCGAGCACAGAATGATGGAAGGGATATTGTTTTAGCTTTTGAAGACAGTTTAGGTGCTGCTGTGTCTAAGGCTTGTTACAGTGACTTAGACCAAGATGCCCTGCATCCTGCACGGGCAGCTGAAATAGTGCGACGAGATATGTTTGCTGGCACCTGGCACTTTGACAGTGCTCTCAATAAGGGTTGCCAAGTGAACTCTGTACCAACCATGCTTTAAGTTTAGTTAGTATGATTTTGGAAGGACCGAGTATTGATGTGCAAACCCTGCAGCAGCAAACTCCAGCAGCACTAACAATTGGTCAGTTGCTGGTTTTTAATGGTGTTCGACACAAACGAACTAGTGTTAATAACGTATCAACTGCAGTGCGACATGCACAGGGGCAGGAAACACCTTTGCCCTTGTATGTTGGTTTAGCTGTTCATGCTGCCACAAGAAAAAAACGTCTTGTAAACAAACTGTTCGATCTGGGTATTTGTGTGAGTTATGACAGAGTTCTGTCACTGTTGAATGACTTAGCATCTGGGGTATGTGACCGGTTCAAGGTTGAAAATGTTGTTTGCCCTCCACATCTACAGTCTAATGTGTTCACTGTGGGGGCAGTTGACAACATAATCACAACCCAACCTCTACAACAGCAAAGCAGTCATTTCATGGCACAGCTATCTCACTCATGCAGCACGCAACATCGGAAAGTGTTACATGTCATCCAACGATCCCAGTGACTGCACAGTCTAAGAAGAAATCACTATTGTTGCCAAATTACTATAATGCTGTTGATCCAGTTATGCTGAAATCAATCGAACCTGCTTTGTCTGAATTGACGATGGTTATGGAAATGACTGGTGACTGTCAGTCATTAGTTACGGCCAAGGCCAATGAGTGTGCATGGTTGGATTCGGTGGAACGTTTTGTAACTGATGGCACCACTTCAGATTCTGCATCTCTGACATGGTCTGCATTTCATTCTCAAAGGCAGCCTGAAAATGGCATTAATTCGGCTGTTACATGACTATTGCCTTTACTTCGTGAATCATCCAACAGCTTTGGTATGATAAAACATGCCATGGATATCATTAAGGTTGCAGTAGACCATTTAAATCCTGGTCAGACAACAGTTGTGGCTTGTGATCAGCCTCTCTTTGCACTGGCCAAGATAATCCAGTGGAATTTTCCAGACCTGTATGGTGAGTCTAAGTTTGTTGTCATGCTTGGAGGACTTCACATTGAGATGGCAGCACTCAAAGCACTAGGTTGTTTCATGTCAGGAAGTGGCTGGGTTGATGTACTCACAGATGCAGGTCTGAGTACGCCAGGCACAGCTGAGTCATTCCTCACTGCTGCTCATATGCGGTGCTGTAGACACATGCATGAAGTGACAGTTGCATCACTGTATGTACTGCAGCATCAGGCATTCACGAAATATATGTCAGGCACAGATCAGACAGAAGTGATGTCGTTCGAGGCTTGGTGCAGCAGACAAATGGCTCAACAGCCCCAGTTTGCTTACTGG
>Ga0209780_1000158_pt1 | contig 32236 bp, 33 predicted proteins | sample WorMetexBAHAMAS2_FD_187384 | JGI IMG/M metagenome (GOLD analysis project Ga0209780, IMG submission 187384) | Marine gutless worms symbiont microbial communities from Max Planck institute for Marine Microbiology, Germany - Inanidrilus exumae... | ecosystem: Host-associated > Annelida > Digestive...
ATTATTTTAGTTGTTTCGGGAAATCCGCGTAGCTCCATTCCCGAAACAACACAAAAATGCGGCAACGGTTTCAAAGTTAATGTCCTGATTGATGTGCAAATCATCAATCGAAAGTGCCGGTAGGGGCTCCGGCGTTTGATTGACGTTGGTGAGTTGATGCTTAAAAACCGATGCGCCCCGTAACTGAATTGGATAAAAATCCCAACAACCCTTATCAATAATGAGGGCGTGACAAAAATAATTACCATAACGCCCTGAGTAATCTTGTCCAGGTTTGGCAAACACCATAGCGCCCGCTACTGAGTTGAAAGAAGGAGAACGCCATCGGAAAACGCGTTTCAATTTCTTCAATAGTGGGTTGCGATGGTAAATTGTGGGGCGGGATATCAACCTTGTAGTTTAGGTAATTGTCTTCACGCCACACGCACGACGCGAATACCAAACATGTCGCTATGCTCATCCGGGGAACCCCCGATGCGGACAGCAACACGGACGTTCCACGGTCGGCTGTACCACGCCCCCCCCCGCCGCACTCGGTAATTGTCTCCGCCCCAGATACGACCATCAGTGGGTGCCCCTGCATAATTATCATACCAAGAATCAGCTACCCACTCCCAAACGTTTCCCAGCATGTCATACAAGCCAAAGGCATTCGGTTCAAAAGAACCTACGGGAGAAGTTTGTTTTCCACCCCATCGACTTCCGCCTTGATGACAATTAGTCCGATTTTGACCTATATCATTTCCCCACCAGTAATCAGTTTCCGTTCCCGCCCGTGCCGCATATTCCCATTCGGCTTCAGACGGTAAACGATATGCCTGCCCTGTTTGTGTGCTAAGCCATTCCGTGTAAGCGACAGCATCTTCATAGGACACATAAATTACTGGATGATTGCCGCGCCCCCAGCCGTTATCATTTGGTTTTTTTCTGCCTGTGGCTTCGGCAAACTTGTCGTATTCAGCAAAAGTCACGGGATAACGCCCCATCGCAAAACCTTTCACCGACACGACATGCACCGGCAGCTCATTGTCCCTGCCCGTACCCCGAATGTCCCCCATACGAAACTGCCCCGCCGGAATCCACACCATTTCTGGCCCCTTGGAGCCATTTTTTAGGCGATCACGGAAAATGTTACTCGGCACTTGCGTCGTATCCTCAGCCGCTTTGTCTCGCAAACTTGATAAGCGTGCCATCAGAGTCTCAAGATCAGGGCGTTTATTAGGATTGGGCTTTAAGCAGTCTAATAGTAAAGATTGTAATTCATGCACGTCGGGCAACTCGCTCGGATGCGGAAAACGGGGACTTTCGGCAGTCAATAAAGAGTACAAAGTCGCCCCAAAGCCAAACACGTCGCTTTTTGCCCCAGGCTTTCCATACGCCACATCACCCAATTGCTCAGGTGCCGCATAATCAAAGGTACCGAAAACGTCCTGAATTAATTGACTTTGACCGCTGCGAACTTGAGAACGGACGGCTTGTTCTTTGAGAGATGTCGCCACTCGCGCTAAGCCAAAGTCAATGATTTTAACCACTAAGCTATCAGCCTCTTTTTTTAATAACAGTTTAGTCGGTTTCATATTAAAATGATAAACGCCAGCTTGGTGTGCCACCGCTAAACCTTGCACGGCTTGCAGCCCCACATCTAATCCCGTTTGTAAATCCAATTTGCCATATTGACTTAACCACGCCTCCCCGTCTAAAGCACCCTCGATATACTCTGTGACAAAAAAAGGTTTCTTGTTGACATAACCATAACTTAAAGTTTTCGGCAGATGTGGACTTTTGAGCTTACGCATGATTAAGACTTCTTTAAATACCTCCTCGCGCTCCCCTTTTTGCCCCTCCCAAAAGCATTTTACCACCACCTTATTTTCGCGATCATGACACAAAAACACACAACCCATCTCGCCGGCACTTAACAATTCTTCAATCGGATATTTTTCAACATCATGTAAAGCATATTGCTGTGGATTGATAGCAATCGCCACTTTTAAATCGGCTAAAGCCGCCTCATAAGCACCGCGCCGCAGCCGTACTTGAAAAAGATTAAAACAAGCTAAGGCTTTATCTGCGGAATGGTAGGCGGCATTTTGGGCTTGGAGAAATAAATTTTCCGCATCAGCTATGTTGCCCATCGAAGACAAAAGACAGCCCGCCATGCTCATTAATTGACTGTTCGGCTGAGGCAGACGTTTTAACTGCTCAATCGCGGCGCGAACCTGTTTGAGGCTTTGGCTGCTATAATGAGTAAATTCGTCTTGTGGTTTAATTTGCATGGACAAATCAAAACGCGCCATCAATTGCTGCAATAACTGCTTTAATTCTTTGAGATCATCAGAGACTTTCGCGATCTCATCCGGCGCCACACTATCTAGCAGTTGCTCGACTGGCACATTTAACAACTGAGCCCAATTTTCAAAACGATGAGAAAATTCGATCAAATCTTGATGACTGGCTTGCCAAGCGGCATGGGCGGCTTGTAAACGTTGTGGAACTTGCGTCAAAGATTGCTGTAAACTTTCCAATTGTGGCGTGATTTGAGACATGCCTGAAAAATCACCCTTTTCTAGGGCTCGCATGACAGCGGCTTTGAGTGCCTCAATCTGTTGCTCAAGATGAGCCGAGAGATTTTTTTGAGCCGATTTCAAATCGCGCACATCCGCCCAAATGCCTTCTGTTTGTAGGGCAGACAAGGGAGGCGTTTGGCGCATAATTTCAATAAAAAAATACAGCGTAGCTTTGCCTAATAAGTCATCAAAACGGAGAAAAGCGATCCAATCTTCATTTTCATCAAAAGAAAAATCGGCTTCACGCAATTGGGCTAAGATTAAGTCGGTTATCGCCAAAGTCTCTTGATGATGAATGGCAGCGACTAATTCGGGCTCCGTCAAGGGACGATTTTCGCCGGAAAAAATGGGTGGTAATTTTCTTAATTGATTAAGTTTTTCAATGACTTGTTGGCGTAACGTATCGCTAGAGAGCCCGCGTTGTTCAGCAAAAGCTTGTAAATAATGTGAATCGATGGGCTCGGAGAATTTGGCGAGCCCGGTATAGATGGCAGCCAAGGCGTAGTTGTAGCTTTTTTGATAGTTTTCGGCTATTTCAAAAGCGGTAAAATGTGCGCTAAAAGCGGAGACGATTTTCTCGTTGGCGTTTTTGGCTAATACTTGTACGGCGTCACCGCCTAGTAGGGCGTTGATGCCGGTTTGAATGAGTGTATTGATTGGCATGATATAATTAAACCGAACTGTTATCGAATCAGCTTTGATTATTTTTTCTTAAAGAACTGCGAGCAAAGCAATTTTAATTTTATGGATAGGTGCATGGACAAATTTAGTGCGGTATTTGTATGTCATCGAACTTGAGTTTCGTGCATAAGCGCCGGGGGATAATATAAGCTCGTTGCTATTTTTTGAACCGCGAGGGACGCTTTAATTATATCATGTCGGCTAGCAAGCGTGTTGTCCGTCTTAAAGCCTGGGGGGGATATGAGAGGATCAATGCCATTAAGTTAAGCCAAAAACGTTCTATTGTAGGGTGGGTTTCGAGGCAAAAGTTTTTGCTTCGCAAAAACTTTTGCCTCGAAAAGTGTTTTTTTTGCCCACCTGTCGGGGCTGGTGGGCAACAAAAAGACGTTGCCCACCCTACAAAAAAGCTTAACTTAATGGCATTGATATGAGAGGATTCCGTACGTAAAATGGAGGATGGAAGATCGCCGCGACGATAATGCTTGTTGCGATTCATATCTTCCGCAAAGGCTTTGCGAATTCGGAAAATCGTAATATGCTACAATAAGAAGAACTCACAAGATAACAAATGGAAGAGGATTAGTAGGCTTTACAATCACTAATAAAGGAAAATTAAATGATTTTAACGACGTTAGAGGGTGTACCGGGCAAAGCCATTATTGAACACTATGGGATAGTCCAAGGCAGCACCATTCGCGCCAAACATATTGGCAAAGACATCATGGCAGGTTTAAAAAATATCGTGGGCGGTGAACTCAAGGGATACACCGAATTGTTACAAGAATCGCGTCAGGAAGCCCTTGATCGTATGGTCCAACAAGCGAATGAATTCGGGGCCAACGCCGTCGTAAACATCCGTTTTGCCACCTCCTCAGTCGCTCAAGGAGCAGCAGAACTTTTTGCTTACGGAACAGCAGTTAAGGTGGAATAACGATGGAAATTATCATTTTTCTGTTTTTACTCATCCTTGGCTATTTATCAGGGAGTTACTTGGAAAAACGGCATTATAAAAGTATCCGAGCGCGAGAGCGTAAAACCCTTCGCGTCCCCATTATCACCTTTGGTGCGCCCATACCAGACGCGCAGGAGGCGAAATTGTTTGTGGGGAGTGTGGTCGTTTCGATTGACTATTTTAAGATGATTTCGGCGGCACTAATAAATTTGGTGGGTGGGCGAGTCACAGTCTATGAAACACTGTTGGATCGTGGGCGTAGAGAGGCACTGTTGCGGATGAAGGAGGACGCAATGGCGTGGGGTGCCGATAAAATTTTTAATGTACGTTTGGAAACCGCTACAATTGGTGGTCGCTATAGAGACAATAATAGTCTGGGTTCTATTGAAGTCATTGCGTATGGCACAGGTGTAAAATGAAATATGTCGCCAAAGAAATGCCTGAAGGTATCAACGTCACGCCCCGCCATCCATTGGTTAATTTTGCCTATTTGTTAGGGACTGTCGTCCTTGTCAGTGTGCTAATTTTTGTGACGCTAGGATTTATCGCGGAGTGGCTCACGACTCGGATAAGTCCTGAAACGGAGCGCAAAATAGGTCAGATGTTGCTCCACGTCATCGAGGATGAGGAAATTCAGGATGATAGGCGTGTCGAATATCTTGAGGAACTGCTCGGTTCTCTACCAAAATCAGGGGAAACCATTCGTATGCCCTTGACGATTCATTTGCTGGAAAGTGATGTTGTCAATGCTGGCATTATGGTGGGCGGACATGTTTTAATTCACGTGCGACTCGTTAGGCCTAATCCGTTAGCGAAGTTTGCTAATTGAAACAAAGCCTTAATAAGAAAACTTCTAGTATGGTGTTAAGGAGGACTACCCAGGCGGTTGGGAAAAAAGCAATGGCCGGTGCTCTGTGGACAGAGTATCAGTGCAAGGTCATAAAGCCTCAAAAGGGCAAGCGTATAGACAATGGAAAAATCCGTAAGGTCGGCAAAAACAAACTCACTTGTGGGAAAAAGGTAGTCAGGTACTAGGGCTGTGAATACCCTACTACAACCGTCCGATACACATCCGATTATAGGAATTAGCCTAAAGTCTATGAGTACAAACATACTAGCGGAACGAGGAAAAACGAAACCTACACGCCCCTAGCGGGAAGGCTAGAGACTGGAAAAAAGCAACGGCGGGTTTCGGGTAGGATTAGGTTGGAAAGCTAAAGTCAGTTGAAATCATCCAAGTGGGATACTGAATATGCCAATTAACCTAACGGAATAACTATAAGTTATAAATTTGAACAAGCAAATTCAACGGGCAACCGTTGATAGTAACAGGTAAGGCAACCCCTTAAAATTATGAATATTCTTTGGCAATACCCCCATCCAGAATGGGTATTTCAATCACATGGCAGCACGCTGCCAAAAACGTACTCGGATACACTGGTACGGAAGGACCTAAACAGTGTCCTTGCTATGCTCGATTGGGATAAAATCATCTGGGGCAAGGTGAGACGACTTGTATTCAATTTGCAAAAGCGAATTTATAAGGCTACAAAAGCAGGTAAGCGGCGAAAAGCTAAAAGCTTAATGTATTTGTTACAAAACTCTTACTATGGGACTCTATTAGCAGTGCGTACTGTCACCACTGATAATCAAGGTAAACGCACTGCTGGAGTTGACGGAGTGAAAGCCAACACGCCAAAAAGAAAAATGGCCTTGGTCAAAGACACAATTGAAACAATCCGGTTGGGATGGGATAAATATAGACCAAAACCTGCAAAGCGGGTAATGATTCCAAAATCCAATGGCAAGCTAAGGGCGTTGGGAATACCAACAATTAAAGATAGAGCTTTACAAGCTTCTACTAAACTAGCATTAGAACCATTTCATGAGGCCAAATTTGAATCATGTAGCTATGGATTCAGACCAGGCATGGGATGTCATGACGCAATTGACAAAATTGCTAATGTGCTACTCAAAAAGCAGAAATGGATACTCGATGCGGACATTAAGGGTTGTTTTGACAATATCGACCATAGCCATTTAGCAATGCAAATTGATACACATTGGAGACCAATAAGTAAACGGTGGCTTAAAGCTGGTTATGTATTCGACAAACAATTTAACCAGACTAAAATGGGTACACCGCAGGGTGGCACCATATCACCATTACTAGCTAACATAGCCCTTGACCAAATGGAAACCGACCTAATCGAACACTTACGCAGGATTAAAGGTTGGAAAAGTAAGATCGGTGCAACTACGGTCACGAAAAGGACTAAAAAGACTGGCAAGTCATACAAGTACAGAAATAAATTAAAGATAGATTTAGTTAGGTATGCCGATGACTTTGTAGTAATCCATGAGGACAAAGAGGTTATTGAGGAATCCAAAAGATTTATTGAACAATGGCTTAAAGTACGAGGCTTAACTTTGTCAGATGAAAAGACCTTCAGAGGAAAAAGTTTTTGCATAAGTACCGCAAAAACATTTTCCTCTGAAATTGTTCACTCAACCGATGGCTTTGAATTCTTAGGCCATCACATTAAGCACTATGAGAATAGAATTAAAGGTACATACAAACTCAAACTGCTTAATGGAACAAAAACAGAACAAAACCGGGCTAAAGCATCTCACGTACTAAGAGTAGAACCAACAAAAGAAAAGATAAAACGTCACTATCGAGAGATAAGTGATACTATCTGGAAAATGAAAAGTGTAACACCAACGGAATTAATAAAAGTTCTGCAACCTAAAATAACAGGTTGGGCTAACTACTATAAAACTGTACATTCCAGTGAAGCTTTTTCAAAGCTAGACCATTTACTTTGGAAAAGGATATATCAATGGGCGCAACGTAGGCACCCAAACAAAGGTAAACGCTGGGTAGCTGAAAAGTACTTTGCAACAGTTGATGGCAGAAAATGGACGTTCGTTGAGAAAAAAGATGGAAAAGTGGTTAAAGCACTTGAAGGCTACAGTAAGCACAAAGAAAGCACTGGTAGTTATGCAAAAGTTGGGTATGACAGGTCATATTATGATGGTGATACTGCCTATTGGGCTGAACGACTCTCCAAAGGTTATGGCAATATAACACCATCGAAAGCTAAAATGCTAAAGAGGCAAGAAGGTATTTGTCCAGTATGCAATAGCAGATTAACCACTGAAGATTTAACCCATGTACACCACATTAGACATCGCGCTAAAGGTGGAAGTGACAAATACAGCAATTTAACGCTGGTACATAAACATTGTCATGACAAATTGCATCGGGAAGAGAACCTGAAAGGCCCTAGAGGTGATTATACTAGGGATGGTACTCCAAGTGACACTAATGAGTGGGCAAGACAAGTTTGGGGTATTAAGTAGCTAATTTATAAACTATAAAGTTCTTGGGGTTTATAAATTCGAGTATAACTCAAGTTATGTACATATAATCAACGTACTTAGCGTTAGATTACGCTAATCCGAGGAGCCGGATGAGTTCGAAAGTCTCACGTCCGGTTTTGAAGACCAGTTGTATCGTGTGAAGTTGAAGCCCTGATACACGAACAGGGGAAAGATGTGAACGATACAGCTGAGTTTAACACGGCACTGCTAGAAACGGTAAAATCAGAAAACGAGTTAGCACTCGTGCTGGCGCATGAATTAGGACATTTTCAAGCCCGCGATCCACTCAAAAGTTTGGGACGTTCACTGGTTTTCGTGGCGATTTCAGCGATAATCGGCATTGGCACATCCGGCGGTTTGCCGCAAGTCGTCCCTTTGACTTCTCAACTGACCAATTTGAGTTACAGTCGAAAACAGGAGAGCGCGGCTGACATTTATGCTTTGTCTCTGGTTGTGAGCCGCTATGGACATGGGGGGCATAGCCTTGATTTTTTTAAGCGGCTTGAAACTGAGGAGGGGCAGGGCAATTTATTGAAAATATCTGAATATTTTTCGACTCATCCCTTGAGCGGGGCTAGGGTTGACGATCTTAATCGAGAGGCGGCTGAAAAGGGGTGGTCAATGGAGGCGGATGCAACGCCTTTGCCAAATTGGCTGCGTAATTAGGAGTCCAAGATTTATCTTGGACAATAAAAAAAAACTTGCCAACGCTGAGAAAATAGTTTGACGGGGCCGATTCATGAGTGGTTAGTGTCACCCTTAAAAAAAATTTTGTTTTGTTTAGTTTGGATTTAGATACACCCCTTGACAAATCCATTTTAATTGGTAAAATTGCACAGGTTCAATACGCGGGAATAGCTCAGTTGGTAGAGCGCAACCTTGCCAAGGTTGAAGTCGCGAGTTCGAGTCTCGTTTCCCGCTCCATATTATGGCTGAGTGGCAGAGAGGCTATGCAGCGGTTTGCAAAACCGTACCACGTCGGTTCAAATCCGGCCTCAGCCTGATCCATCTTGCCCGGGTGGCGGAATTGGTAGACGCAAAGGACTTAAACATAATTTGAGCACCTAAGGCGAAATCTTTAGGTGAATGGGGTCTAATTCGGTGAAACTTTTAAAATGGCAACGCCGAGCTAAGCTTAATTCAGTAAGTCTTTCCCCTTCCCCCCTTTATCCTTACTGAGTTTTGAAAGTGTAGAGACCATACGGCTCCTACCTGACTAAATCCCCCCAAAAGGATTTAAAGGTAAAGAAATGGTCCAGACCACAAACACATTATTAATTTCAATTAATATGTGGCAGCTAAAGCTGTAGTTGGTAAGAAAATCCTTCGGTATTATACCGTACCGGTTCGAGTCCGGTCCCGGGTACCATCCTTTTATTTTTCCAAATATTTTTCTCGGAGTCCAAGATTTTCTTTGTTTCGGGAAATCGTACCTCATTCCCGAAACAACGACAACGACAAGATTTTCTTTGTTTCGGGAAATCGTACCTCATTCCCGAAACAACGACAAGTTCGTAGTAGGCGATTTATCGCCTTTTTAATTCTATTCCCAGGCTCTCTGCAACAGCCAGCATTTTTGCCACAAAAGCTGAAAAGGCATCGAAAGTTTCGTTACCCGTTTGCAGCACTTTAAGCTCTTGAATATCAGGCATTTCAGCCGCAATTTCAACAGATTTGTCGATAAAGCGTCTGAGCAAATCAGACTCATTGATCAGATTGCGATTTTCTTGCTCCAAGCGTGCTATTTCTACCTCCTTTTCCCGCTGCGCCATTTTGAGCTGATGACTGGCTTCTTCTAATGCCATTTCAGCCTGATGTGTTTGTCGTTGTCGCGTCAACCGAGCCTCCAAAGCTTTGGCTTCAAGCAAGTCATCTTGTTCTTGAATGACTAAATTAAATTCGGCTGCCTGTTTTTTAAGTATCGTTTCCTGTTCAAGTCGCTGCTGTTCAGCCTGCATTTTGGCATCATTGAAGCGACTTTCTTCCGTTGTGGCATGTAAGGCTTGCTCCGTTTGCAAGGTTTTTTGTTTATTATTGGCTTCATTTTCTAATTTGGCCTTTTCTAAGGTCTTCTCATGCTTAACATGCTCAATCGCCGCGAGGGTTTCAGCTTCACGGGTTTCTCTTAATTGGCGACTTTCAAGTTCCTTTTGCTGAACTTCATTTTGCATCATCAATTGACTAATACGGGCCATTTTTTCCTGTTGATGACGGAAAGGGGCTTGTAAATCTTGCCAAAGCTTTTGTGAACTAACAAGGGCTTCTCTAATTTGGACGGTGACAATTTTGATACCCAAGCCTTCTTGTGTCCCCCCCGCTCCTTCTGTTACCGCTTCTAGCCGTTTTGTGAGTTCTTGAATAATGGGAGCTTTATCGGTTAAAACTTCTTCTACACTCATGGTAGCAATTTTATCTTTGATGGTAGCCTCGGCTTGCTCAGCCAATTGTGCATTGACAATCCCAAGGGGATATCGGCTGTCTGAGAAATCCAATTTTTGATAGGCTATTGAAAAATCATTGATTTGCCATTGTAGATAGGCGAGTATATTAATGCCCTGTTTTTCTTTCGTGATGCTTTTTGCAACAATACCAATGGTTTGCATAGCGGCAGGCACCAGTAAATAGGCATCGGTTTCGGGGTTATAACGAAACGATTTTCCCAATCCAAGGGTCATCGGCGCGTCGCGCCCCATACGTGTATGAACAACATAAGCATTTGGAGGGACGATGACCCGTTTCCAACGCCAAAAGCCCGTTTCACGCACTTTAATGGGTTCTTTGTCCAGTTGTAGCTCTTCGGAGGTGATGAGTTTGCTCGTTTGTTCGTTTGGGGATGGGAGGCTTTTAGCGGCGGCTAATTCGCCATAGTCGTCGCTTTCTAGTTGATCGGCTTGTTGGGGATTGAATGCTTGGGCGGCTGGAATGCGTTTTTTCATGTTTTTTAATTTTTAACTACAGGGATAAGTCAAAATCTTATTAAGTACTGAACCATCAATTTTATGATATTTTGTCTGAATCAGAATTATCATAATTTTAGAATTTTCAGAATTAAAACCCAATAAGATGCTTTATGCTTTTCAATTCTGAAAATTCTTTAATCCTGAAAATTATGATTCTGACGGGAAAATTTGAAAATACCCGAAAATTCATGATTCAGTACTTAGACTTATCGTCGGTGGTATGGAAATTTCAGGCTAAATGCTGTAGTTGAGGTTTTTCTCGTTTCTATAGCATTTTCCGATTTGATGAAATACATAGTTAATTTGTCATCCCGACAATAGGAGGGATCTTGAACTGGGAAGATTTCTCCCTTTGGTCGAAATAACAATGTATGTTATACTTGTCTGTAACAGGAAATATAAAAAATGAAAATTTAGTTGCATGGTGTTTCAGATAATCCTAGGTTTAAATTCCAAGTGCAACTTTTATCAATTAAAATCTGGGTTTAATATTAGAGTGTTGAGCTTGTAGATATGGTAACCTCTACCCCGTTATATTCAACAGAATGTGCCTCAAGTTTTAGATTATACAATACTCGTCTCATCATTTTTCCGGGAGGGGTGTTGTTTAAAAAAACTGATTTCTTCAGAGCCACTAACTAAAGTGCCTAGCGCACGCTTTGTCTCTGGATGAACTACGTCAACAATTGAAATTGTCCTAATGTCCATACTCTCTGTAATAACCTTTACAGTAACATCTTTTAGTGTATCCGTCGTCGTTGTTAAACTCTTTAATTTTGCAATGCGAACCTCTTGTGATAATTGTTCTTCTGGACTATCAGCCTCATGTCTATTGGGGGTTGCAAATTCTTCTGCTCCTGCCATGCAAGAGCTGCCAACACCAGCATTTATTGTGCCAGTAGCTGCAATGAGCACTAACAGAACAAAACCAGTAAAATATTGTCTTAGGTTACAATTTGTGAAATATAAAGCATTATTAACAATAATTTTGATAAATCCGAACCTGAGAGTAATCAACCTGCTATCTCCTCGCCGTAGCTTAAAGTTACCTAATCAAAACACCTTCAGTTGGGTGTAACCAAATTCCGTTCGAGGCAAAAGTTTTTGCCTGGCAAAACTTTTGCCTCGAACATAACCATTCGCCCCCGGCGTAGCCGGGCAAGCTCATGGTAACAGCCGCACTTGAGTTCTCAAATTACTCCGAACCCGAGCCCGTTTTTTTGATGTGGAAGGCTAACCACCCCAATATGCTACTAATAATAATCTAAATTATAAAATAATGTAAAGTTTTTTTTGGCGTTCTTATTTTCAATGTTAAACATTGATCGTACAGCCTATACATGTAGCATCAACATGTAAATAGTTATCAATATTTTTGTGTACTATACAATCGGGAAACGCTATAGCTCCGTGCGAGTCTGATACACATTTTGGACGAGGTGCCTTCGAAAATCTTGGAATCCTTAAAATCCTATTTATTGAAGAAATCAAGCCGTTTGTTTTAAGTTGTCCAGCATGATTTAAGTGAATATTGGCTTGGTGGCTTTTTCATAGCGTTTTCTGATTTCACGTATGGCGTTTTTTTCTGAACATCCTGGTACAGCAAAAAGCTCTAACAGATAGCTCGTATCTATTACAAAAATTGTGTGATTTAAGGCAATTTTTTTAGCCATTCTAAAGCCTCTTTCTGACGTTCTAGTTCAAAATTGGGCACTAAATACTGCTCAATCACACGGCGTGTCACCAATTCGCCAAGTTGTCCTCGTTCAAGTAACTCAGGATAACGTGGCAAATCACAAAGTCTCATCAAATTATCCCCCGTGCATAATACCACTCCCTCTATTTGTTCAAATGATAGGGCATTGAGCGTTGCCGGATTGTGAGTCGTCACTACAACATTAATCAATTGACGTTGACAACAATCAACAATAGCTTTGATTAAAGCTTGAATCCGACTCGGATGTAGTCCATTATCAAATTCTTCAATGACAACAAGCGAGTGCGGTTCCACCGTATCAAGGGCAGTCAACACTGCTAAGCTACGCAATGTTCCATCGGATAACAAATTGGCACCCACAGAATTTTTTCCCTCCTTTAATCCAAACATAACACTATTGTATTTAGTGATATCAAAATCAAAGTCTTGATAGTCAACAGCGAATAAAACCATCAAATTCCAATAGAGATGATTATTCGTTGTTGAACATTAGTTGCACTCCAACACGTATCCTAAAGCTCGCCTAGCTGTTTATTCTGATCCCACTTACGCTAGGCAAACGTGTCAATATGGCGCCTAAACCCACCGCAATGGCATCTAGAATAGTTGTTTTACCTGCGGCGTTGTTGCCGACTAAGACAGTTAATTGTGGATCAACTGGTAAATCTAATCTTTTAATGGCGCGAAAATTTTCAATTGTGATACGATTCAATTTCATAATGATAAACTAGGAGTCCAAACTTTAGTTTGGGTGCCCAAGATAAATCTTGGACTCCAAAATACTAGGTACTTAAAAGGGCATTTTAATGAACAACATTATTAAACGTCGCCCCCTATCTAATAATATTAGTCTACCTGACACACTCCACCCCGTCATCAAAAGGGTGTTGGCTGCTCGTGACATTAATGATGTCAGCGAACTCGATTATGGACTACAAAATTTGCTCCCCCATAGATTGCTGCTCGGTATAGACAAGGCTGTAGATTTATTATACGAAGCTTTAAGCAAGCAAGCCCGTATTCTCATTGTAGCCGATTACGATGCTGACGGCGCAACCAGTTGTGCGCTTGCCATCAAAGCCTTACGGCAAATGGGAGCAAAAAATGTGGGATTTTTAGTCCCCAATCGAGAAAAACATGGTTATGGTTTAACCCCTGAAATTGTGAAACTGGCACTGACTGACTCTTTGCTGGCTTATGCGCCACCCGGCTTAGTCCCTGATCTTTTAATAACTGTTGATAATGGCATTTCAAGTATTGATGGTGTAGAAGTAGCTAAACAACACGGTATGCGTGTGCTGATCACCGATCACCACTTACCGGGAGAAAAATTGCCCAAGGCTGATGCCATTGTTAATCCCAAGCAAAACGGCGATAATTTTCCGAGCAAAAATCTCTGTGGGGTTGGCGTGATTTTTTATGTGATGATGGCTTTACGGGCGCGTTTGCGTGATAATGGGTGGTTTAGCAGCCAAAGTGAACCCAATCTCGCCGATTTCCTAGACTTAGTCGCTTTAGGCACAGTAGCAGATGTTGTCGCGTTGGATTACAACAACCGCATTTTAGTTGATCAAGGATTGCGACGGATACGGGCGGATCGTTGTTGCCCCGGCATTCGTGCCTTAGTGCAAGCGTCTGGACGTAATCAAAATAGTTTAGTAGCCAGTGACTTAGGCTTTTATTTAGCCCCCCGTATCAATGCCGCCGGACGCATGGATGATATGTCCCACGGCATCGCTTGCCTATTGAGTGAAAACGATTTCAACGCCAGGGAACATGCACATTTACTTCAAACATTTAATCAAGAGCGTCGCTTGGAAGAGGCGAAGATGCAGTTAGAAGCCCTAGAAATGCTTGACACGTTGGGCACAACAGAGAAGATGGGACTTTGTTTATTAGACAAAAAATGGCATCAAGGCTTAATAGGCATACTCGCTGCGCGCATCAAGGATCGTTTGCATCGCCCCGTGATTATTTTTACTTATGATAGAGAAAATAAAATTAGAGGCTCAGGGCGTTCCGTCCAAGGCGTACATATCCGCGATGTGATCGACACAATTGCCACTAGGCACCCGGGGATGGTCACTTATTTTGGCGGACATGCGATGGCAGCGGGATTGACGATTCCGCATTCCCAATTTGAAGCTTTTCAGCAAGCCTTTGATGAGGAAATTCGCAAATATCTATCTGCCGACGATTTACAAGGTATTATTTTCAGTGATGGCACTTTGTCAGGCTCTGATTTTAATTTAGACTTGGCAAAACAGTTAAAAATGCTGACGCCTTGGGGACACAATTTTCCAGAGCCTGTTTTTGATGGAGAATTTAAGCTAGTTGCGCGTCGTGTCCTCAAAAATAAACACCTCAAAATGCAGGTACGTCCCCTTGATGGGGGACCACAGCTTGATGTAATAGCATTTAATACAGTCGACACCGATTGGCCACCTAATGTCAGTCGCCTCAAAATGGCTTATAAATTAGATATCAATGTGTTTCGTGGTTTGACCAATTTGCAATTGATGGCGAACTCTGTGGCTGTCAACTATGATTAATTTATTTTTTTTTTAGGACAAAAGTCGTGCCTGCCCAAGAGGATTATCAATCCCAGATTACCGGGTTCCCCCATAAATTAGTCATTAAAAATGTCCGAATCAGAATTTCCAGAATTTTAGAATTAACAGAATAAACCATCGATATAAAAATGTTTTCTTTTGAAAATTCAGACATTATACATGATAATTCATGATTATTGACCTATTTGTTTATAACTGATAACTGATATGACTTCTCAAAACTTAACCTCACCCATCACAGGGTTTCCATTGAAACTAATCTCTTTAGGCTTGTTAAGCGAAGCTGATGTCAGAAAGGCGATTGAAGAATCCCGTCGTGCAAACATTTCGTTGGTAACGTATTTAGTGAATAACAAACTGGTTGAACCGCACACAATAGCCCAGGCGCTGAGCCAAGAGTTTGGTATTCCCATGATTGACATTGAGAGCATCGAACTCGATCCAGGGCTAATCAACTTAGTTGACAAAAAACGATTGGCGAAACACCAAACTATTCCGATATTTAGGCGAGGAAAACGTAGGTTCGTCGCGGTCTCCGATCCAACTCATGTTGAGGCGCTGAAAGAGATTCAATTCCATACCAATGCAGAGATAGAACCCATTCTAGCCGAAGCGGATAAGCTTGCTAAAATAATTGAATCTGCAGCAAGACAATTTGGCGGCAACGAGGCATTAGAAGAAAGAAAAAGCGAGATTGTTGACGAGGAGGAACGGACAGGAGAAATAAAAGGAGTATCATTCGAAGCCCCATTTGTAAAATTCATTAATTCCATGCTTTTTAAAGCTATTATTATGGGGGCTTCTGATTTACATTTTGAGCCTTATGAAAAATATTACCAAGTACGCCTTCGCATTGATGGCGTACTCAGAGTCATCGCTAATCCGCCTATATCCACTTCTCAAGATTTAACGGCGCACATCAAGCTTATGTCACATTTGGAGGTGAGCAAGTCGCACGCTCCCCAACAAGGACGTCTTAAACTGAAAATTTCTGCCAAAAAAACGATTGAGTTTCGGGTATTCACTTGCCCCACCTTGTGGGGTGAAAAGATAGTCATGCGAATTAATGCTTTATCCATCAGCGCGCTCAATATAAACAAGCTTGGCTTTGAAGAAAAGCAAAAGTCTATCTATCTTGAAGCACTTGCGAAGCAGCACGGCATGATATTAGTGACTGGACCCACTGGCAGTGGTAAAACAGTTACTCTTTACACTGCGCTTAAGAGACTTAACCAAAAAATTGTTAATATTGCCACTATTGAAAATCATATAGAAATTCAACTACCTGGTATCAATCAAGTAAAAGTTGACGAAAAAAATGGTACGACATTTGCGGAAGCCATTAAAACATTTATAGCGCAGCAAACTGACATTTTTCTCGTGGGCGAAATCCCAGATATTGAAACAAGCCAGCTTGCGATAAACGCAGCTTTGAGGGGTAGGTTGGTTTTGTCCTCCCTATATGCCAAAGATGCGCCGCAAGCTTTGAGCTTTTTGAGTGAGATGGGTATTCCTCCCTTTACGCTGGGTCGTGCTATCAAGCTTGTTATCGCACAACGACTCTGTCGTTGCCTTTGTCGTTGCAAAATAGAACAAAATCTATCTGAGCAAAGTTTACTATCCGTTGGATTTAAAAAAGCAGAAATTCCAAAACTGAAGTTATATGGTCCTGGCGGTTGTGACAAATGCGGTGGCTCGGGTTACAGAGGGCGCGTTGGCATATATCAAGTCATGCCGGTATCGGAGAAGATGAAAGCCTTGCTGATGGATGGTTGTAATAATGGCACGCAACTGGCAATGCAGGCGAGCCGTGAAGGCATTGCCGATTTACGCGAGTCTGGATTAAAAAAATTGAAAGAAGGTTTGACTTCTTTGGAGGAACTTAGCCGTGTTATCGGCGTATAAATAAATCCTCAGAAAGGACGTGCCGAGGAAAGGACTTGAACCTTCACGGGGATACCCCCACTAGCACCTGAAGCTAGCGCGTCTACCATTTCCGCCACCTCGGCATCGAAGGCGCGTATTTTACATAGAGAGAAACAAGAAGTCAATGGCTAGCTCAAAAAACAGTTTGAAAAAAGATCCCCTTGCACAACGTGAGGCGCAAAAGTACGAAAATCCTATTTCAAGTAGGGAATTTATCATGCAACATCTAGCTGAAGTCGGCAAGCCCATGACTTTACAAAAGATTGCAGCTTTACTCAATTTAAGTAAAACGGAGGATATAGAGGCTTTACGCCGTCGTTTGAATGCAATGGAGCGTGATGGACAATTAATCCGTAATCGTCGTAAAGCTTATGGATTGGCTAAAAAAATGGACTTGGTGCGGGGGCGCGTGATTGGGCACCCAGATGGATACGGTTTTCTAGTCGCCGATGATGGCGGTAGCGATTTATTTTTGTCCCAAAAACAGATGCAAACTTTAATGCACGGCGATCGCGCTTTAGTTAATATTATTGGTATCGATCATAAAGGGCGGCGCGAAGGGGCATTGGTTGAAGTATTAGAGCGTAACACGCAAGAAGTCGTCGGTCGTTTTTTTCATAAACGGGGACAAAATGTAGCCTTTGTTGAGCCAGATAATCGGCGCATTCCTCATAACATTTTGATTGAGGGTAGGAAAAAACGGGGTAAGGCTAAACATGGTCAAATTGTCGTGGTACGACTGCTGTCGTATAATCCACCCTTTGGTGAAGTTATAGAAGTGCTCGGCAATGAGCGCGCCCCAGGAATGGAAATTGATATTGCCATCCGCGCTCATGAGTTGCCCTATCAGTGGCCTGATGATGTATTAAAGCAAGCCTCTAAATTTCCTAAAAAAATTACTCCAGCTGCACTTAAGGGGCGTGAGGATATGCGCGAGATTCCCTTTGTCACCATCGATGGCGAAGATGCGCAAGATTTTGATGATGCGGTGCATTGTCAGCCGCGTGGTAAAGGTTGGCTGCTGCGAGTGGCGATTGCCGATGTATCGGCTTATGTTAAAAAGGGCTCTGCGATAGATTTAGAAGCTAAAAAGCGCGCCACTTCTGTCTATTTTCCTAATCGGGTAGTCCCGATGTTGCCTGAAGTTTTATCTAATCAATTATGTTCACTTAAGCCGCAAGTTGATCGTTTATGTATTGTTTGCGAATTAGCCATTGATTTTTACGGGCGAACCAGACGCATTCGTTATTTTGAGGCAGTAATACGCTCGGCGGCTCGTTTAACTTATACTCAAGTCGGCAAAGTGCTTGAAGGAAATGAAGAAAATTTCCAATATCCGCATTTGTTGCCACAGATTCGTCATTTACACAGTTTATATCAGTTGCTACTAAAACGCCGCAAAAAACGTGGAGCGATTGATTTTGAAACGGTTGAAACCCGCATTCTTTTTGATGAGCAACAAAAAATCGAGCGAATTGTGCCAGTGGTTCGTAACGATGCTCACAAATTGATTGAAGAAATGATGTTAGCGGCGAATGTGGCAACGGCGGAATGGTTGACAGCGCGAGAGATGCCGATGTTATACCGCATTCATGAGCCACCTTCTAAGGAAAAGTTAACGGCTTTACGCACTTTTTTGAAGGAGCTTGGCTTAAAACTATGGGGTAAAAATAAGCCACAGGCGCACCACTATGGCAAATTATTGGAAAAGGCGCAAGATCGTCCAGGTTATCGTTTGATTCAAACTGTTTTGCTCCGCAGCCTACAGTTAGCCGTTTATAGTCCTAAAAATAAAGGCCATTTTGGTTTAGCTTATCCGGCTTATGCCCATTTTACTTCTCCGATACGCCGCTATCCTGATTTATTGGTACATCGTGCCATTCGTCATTGTTTACAAGGCAAGCCTGTAGAGACATTTTCTTATACAAACAATGATATGGAAATCTTAAGTGAACAGTGTACGATGGCAGAGCGTCGCGCTGATGAAGCCACCCGTGATGCGATGACTTGGCTCAAGTGTGAATATATGCAAGATAAAGTCGGAGTTGAGTATGATGGCATTGTCACTGGGGTAACTGCTTTTGGCTTGTTTGTGGAATTGGACGGTATTTTTGTAGATGGACTGGTTCATGTCACTGCTTTAGTAGAGGATTATTATCATTTTGATCCGATTGGACATTGTTTATATGGAGAATATGGTGGCAAAGTGTATCGCCTTTCAGATCGTTTGCGTGTGAGAGTGGTGCGGGTTGATGTGGATGAGAAGAAGATTGATTTTGAATTGGCTTAAGAGGTATTAAAAATGCCTGCTCAGACAATTATACATCCTGGACATAATTATGCGATGAGACGTAATTGGCGAACTTCATGTTCGCCTATTGGAATATTCTTCTTTCCCTGTCGCCGATTCTTCTCTTGTTTACGGTTATTCGTAATTAAATTTCTTAACTGAAACACTAGGAAGTGAGGCTTTAGCCTCACACTGTGTAGTAATATAGCATAAAAAGCGAATACCACAAATCCGGGCGTTCCGCTACCGCGTATGGTTTTGCAGTCAACACGATGCAATCGCTAGATAAGCGAGCACGATTCCGATTTTGGAATGCGCCTGAGTAGCATCAGTTGTTGACTGATGTTACGCACAGCTCTACTAAAATGTGATAACTGACGTTGCCTAGATAGGGAGTAGGGCTTTAAGGAGCCGGGGCTTCAGCCCCGGTTCCTTTAGTAAGTAAGACGGCTCGCGCGTTAGAATGTGGGATTTGCGGGGCTTCAGCCCCGGTTCCTTTAGTAAGTAAGACGGCTCGCGCGTTAGAATGTGGGATTTGCGGGGCTGAAGCCCCGGCTCCGAGATGCTGCAGAAGCTGAGTGCGTAACATCAGTTAAGTGCGACAAGTTGTAGGCCAACTGAAAAATCAAGAAAGCCTACGTAGTCCAAAGAGATAATGGACTACAACTACTTTGAGTGGCAAGGTTTAAATCCTATGGCAACGGTTGAAAAATGTCAAAAAGCATCACCCACACGGGATGTAGACTACATTACTGTGGATAGCACGGGCGAAAAGCCATATACGGACACGAGGCAAGCAAGATAGCACGGCTACGAAAAAAACTAGCGCTTGAACCGTCGTAAATAAAATGGACACAACAAGTTAGTGAGTAAAGCTGTTAAGACTTTGCTCAAACAACCCAAAGAACCTTGGCGGAAAGTTAGAGCCTAAACTATCAAGACACGTTAATGGTACTTGGAAAAACGTTTGTGTTACGCACTCTAATAGAGAGGTTTAGCTAGTCACTAGATAGCGCGGCAAACGGGTAGGACGCTAGGAGGAAGCTAATGCCTTATTGTAATAGTAAGGATAATAGGAACGTGCTGATTTCCTAGCCTTGTGCAGTAGCAATAATAAGTTGTAGGTTAGGGACAGAGAGACAGGCTAAAGTTGCGTCGCCAAAGGTTGTCTGAACGGCAAAGGTGCGTGGCTGAGTACGTTGCTTGCGCTGGTTCGTCGGCAAAAGTTTTCGCTTCGCGAAAACTTTTGCCGACGAAATAGTTCGGCTGTAGCCAGGACGGTAAGTAGATGGGATTTGCCTAGACGACTGGTAATTTACCTACAAGGCTGTTGTGCATGGGGAGCCGTGTGATGGGAAACTATCACGCACGGTTCTGTAGCAGAGGGGCTTTATAGTGATATAGAGACTCGACTGTAACAAATTATATTTATCGTTCCTACGCTTTGCGTCTCTTGCTCTAGTGACACGCGTTGGAAAAATTCGACTAAGCTAAGCTATTTTTTTGTTTGAGGAGTTGTCGATAACTGACAACAGGTTTAGCTTTTCCTTGGCGGTTGATGAGTTTAGCGCCATAATAGCTTGTTTCTTGTTTCCACACAAGGCGGGAACGAAAAAAAAACATTCATTATATTGTATAGTGGATAACTAATCCAGGAGGAATTTTGGAGCCATTAACTAAGTTTTTTGTGATATTAGGAAGCCTTAATGCTGGGCTTTCAGTGATTTTGGGCGCGTTTGGCGCACATGTGCTTAAGGAACGACTCTCCGATAATTTGATGACGACGTTTCAGACTGGTATCCTGTACCATTTGTTCCACGCGCTCGGATTGTTTGCGGTTGCTTTTGTCGCGTCACAATTGCCAGGTGCCAATTTGGTCAAATGGTCAGGTTTGTTGATGTTTGCCGGGATTGTTCTGTTTTCGGGTAGTTTGTATTTGTTGAGTATTACAGGAATTCGGTGGTTGGGTGCTATAACGCCAGTGGGCGGAATAGCCTTTATTGTATCTTGGGTTTTGTTAGCGGTATCTGTTTGGTTTGTCCCTAAATAATTCATACCAGCGTATTTTGGAGTCCAGGATTTATCTTGGACGAAACCATTACAAAATGGACAACACATTTTCAGGTGGACGCCCCAGCACGGCTTTCTCTCCGATGGTGACAATTGGACGCTCAATCAAAATCGGGTTGTTAATCATTATTTCCAACCATTCATCAAGATCACGATTATCATCTGGAGATAGATTCATCTCTTTGGCAAGCTTTTCGTTAAAGCGGATGATTTCTTGAGGATATTTTTTCAAAGATTTGAGAATCCGTTTGAAATATTCTTTGCTGGGAGGCGATTCTTGATAGTTGATTATTGTGGGTTTGATGCCTTTATTTTCCAAAATTTGGAGGGCGGAACGGCTCTTACTACAGCGTGTATTGTGGTAAATTGTGACATTCATTTTTGGTTGGTTTCTCCTTTGGCTATTCTGTTGAGTGCAAGGGTACGCCTTGCACTCTTAATTTAACTACGATGCTTTTTCACAGTCTTCAATCAGTTTATCTAGGGCTTTAACATGCGTTTTAGCTTCCTTTTTTAATTCGTGAAGGAAATATAATTCGCTTTTGCTAATCTTGCCATCAGCAAATAAGTGTTCGCGTAAGGCTTCGACTTCTTTTTCACTGATGTGATTGTCTTGTAGTGCGAAAGCTTTTGCGATTTTACGCCATTCTGCCATTTGATTCTCCTGAGTTAAATGAAGGTTTGTTGCGGTTGTTCCGTAACGCTGTTTATATAATAGTTTTTAAAATTGTTTTCAAGTTTTTTATTTTGCTCGCTAACTGGCTAGTGTACTATTTTTGTAGTCATCATAAACGTAAAACCCAACTATAGGACAATGCCATTAAGAATCATGTAGGGTGGGTAGAGCGACAGCGATACGAAGTCAGCGAAGCTAAACCCACCATTGTTATAAATTTCAAAGGTTTGGTGGGTTTAGCTTCGCTGACTTCGTATCGCTCCGCTCTACCCACCCTACAAATATCTCTTGACTTAATGGCATTGAACTATAGGAATTATATGATCTTGTAGGAAAATTGTGATGAAATTTGATCTTGATTTAGGGGATGGCACTTATCAAATACAGCGAGTGGATTCGCATAGTGTCACTATTAACGAAAAAGTGTACACGCATAGTATTATTCTGATGCCTGAATATCTCGGTGATTGGAAAGTTGAATCTTTTGAAATGTTGGTCCAGGCTGATTTTCAGCCATTGCTTGCTTTGCGCCCGGAGCTGGTATTGTTGGGCACGGGGCAGAAGATACGTTTTCCAGCTGCTGAGTTGTTAGTGCCGCTGGCTCGTGAGGGGATAGGGGTGGAGGTGATGGGTACACAGGCTGCTTGTCGTACTTATATGATTTTGATGGCAGAGGGGCGGGCTGTGGCAGCCGCTTTGTTATTTGAGTGATGAGCCATTTAACGTCCTTGTAATTTATTAGTCCAGTAGGTTGGCTAACGCGGGGCGAGTTTCAATCTTAGTCCAGGAGAAATTGTGTAAGGGCTGTGCAGGACGGGGCTTGCAACCGAACATATAAAGTGATTATTTATAAATCAATCAGTTATAATCGAATATGGCATTGACGCTCTGCGTGGGTGACGAAGCGGCGGGGCGGAGCGGGGATCGCGCCTTCAAGGACGCTCGGCGTTGCGGGTTACCGTGCCGCCGCGAGAGACCAAACCGTTATCGAACAGGCGCAGAAATGCTTAACTTTTTTGTTGTAAATATTTAGTTTTTTTGTCTTGTCAGCTAAGTGAAAGACTCGTTTGCCCGCGATAGTTGACGCTATGCCCAGTCTGTTGTACGCTGGTAGCCAGCCGGCTGAGCCTACGCGGTAGAGTTAGGGGCTCGCCGGCGATTTTTCGCTTTGTTTGTCCTGGTCGGGGTTTTACCTCGTTGCTCCGTGCTATAACTTAAAGTCAGTTTAGCGGAATTTTTGCCCGAAGCCAAGCGGGCGCTTTTGAAAATTATCAAATTATGGTGCGAAGCGGCGGAGCAAAATTATGATACGATTCGGACAAAATATCTGAAAATGCCCGCTTCGGCGCTTGTCTGGCGGTGTTTTAGTGGTGGGATTGCTTTCTTTTGTTTAATTTAATTAACCGTGGGAGATTTCCTTATGTTAAATGTGTTAAGGGCGGGCTTGTTTGTGTTGTGTTGCGTTGACGACGAATCCGGCGTTCGCTGTCGCCTATAAGGATGCCACGGCTGCTTCGGGGGTGTGGGATCTGACCAAGTACATCCTATACAAACACTACTCAAACGTCAGACTGCCAACGCAGCCTGGCACGGAGGAGCGTGAGCTGACGTCGTTAGTGCAAATTTTACGCGAACAAGTCTTCATCGCATACGCCGATGTCGCAACAATCCACTTGGGCAAGCTGGTTTCCATGCCGCCTGAAGATCAGCAGCGGTTGTTTGATATGTTCGCGAAAGTCTTCAACCGGCTGAAAACGGTGCTCGGCCACGACGACATAAAGCTGTTCCCCGGGGAAACTTTCGTGGAACGGGAGGAGGCGCAGGCTTGCCAACACAGGGGAGGTATCCTGGAACTAATAGGGCCCTTCTTTGGGGACGCGATGATTCAGACTAGGTATATGGGGGCTATCAGTCTGCAGGGGGCTGCAACAGCTTGCGTGGAGCAGCAGCCATGGGATGAGTATACGTTTAATCTTTTGAAGGAATTGACGAACCGCGTCGAACCTTCGGGCGGGAGGTACGTTTCCGCAGGCTACCAGCGTCTGCTCAACCGGTTTGGGGCGGTTCCGAGGTCGAGTAAGTGACCAAACGAGGTCTCGCTACCGGGCTTGCGCGACCCCGTCCACAAGGTTTCGGTTTCAAAATTTTGCTCGGCTCTCGCGAATTCGACGAACGTGTAGGGGGATAAACCTAAGCAACGAGCATACACGCAATAAGTTAACTTATTGTCAATATTTATGTTTACGCGGTGTGCAACTTTTGGTAGTTAATTGAGTCCAAAGCTAAAGCTTTGGACTCCATCATTTTATAAGCTTTTTTAGGTAAAAGTTGCACATCGCGTTATGTTTATCCTTTTTTAGATGACATCCTTGCAGTCACGCCGTTTCGCCACGCCCAGTCAGCTCATCCAATATACGCTATAAGCTTTTGTTTGTAAATCATTTATTACTTGCAGGGCGTCGGGGCGTGCGTGAGATCAACCACTTCGCGGGCCGCGCTCTGCGCTCGCGCTCTGCGCTCGTCATCAAGGTGTTTTTTCCGATCTGAACCTTAGATTTAGCAGGCTTAAAAATCCTATTTTTTGAAAAAATAGGATTTTTCATTTCGCCACAAGCGAGGATAAGCCTAAGATAAGTTAAGTTGTTGTCTTTATATCCTTGCCTTGCAGTTATTTCCGATAATGTCTATTATTAATTAACGCGGAGCGAGTTTCAGTCTTAGTCCAGGATAAATTGTATAAGGGCTGCCAATACCATTCCACTTTGCCAAATCAGTCAGAGCTAATTCGTACATTTCTGCAATATTTTGCAAACTTTCTCCTGGTTTCACAATATGATAGCCAGAATGGTTCAGTGTTACGGGAGCGGTGTTGTCGTTGCCATTATCTGGTGTCATGATCGTAGGTGGTGGGACAATCCGTAATTTTTGCCCGGCTTCTACTTGATAAGGGGGCTCTAAGTTGTTCCAGATTGCTAAATCCTTCATACTTTGATCATAACGTTGGGCAATAGTAAACAGCGATTCTCCGAAATCAACAATGTGATAATCTTCGTCAGAGTCAGTTGAAATAGCACTCTCCTCGTCGTCTGGTGGACTTACCCGCAGACGTTGTCCCACTGATAATTGTTTATCTTGTAAGCCATTCCATATTTTTATATCGTCTTCGCTATAATTATAATGTTTGGCAAGCTTGGTCAAAGTATCACCCGGCAATACTATGTGGTAGTCTCTGCTCTCAGGGCTAAATTCTGGTTCGCTGGTTGCGGGTGGGGTAATAATCGGCGTTGATACGGGTGGCGTGGGAGTATCTATCGGAATGCCTGTGGGCTGATTTTGAGGGGTTTTTTTTTGAGGAACAGGCTCAGAGGGGAGCATATCAGGCACCTCGCTTTCCGGTTCTTCGTTCTGAGGGAGCGAAACACAAGCACTCAGTAGCATAATCAATCCGCTAGCCGCCCATGATTGGGTTGTAGATGATATATACATTATTGGTTAAACTCCAAAGCATGATGTTAGTGTTGTCCAACAACAAATCTTTAATTAAACAAATATCTGGGTAGTTATGTTCAATAGTTTTGCATAAAAAAGTAGTTTAAATCAACCGACGGTTCGAAAACAAAAAATGGTTGGACAAGATATTATTAATTCAGCATCAACATTACCCGCCTTGTTTCGTGAGCGGGTAAAACGCACTCCGCAACAAGTGGCTTATCGTTATTTTGATAAGGATGAGAAAACTTGGCAAAGCTTGACTTGGGTTGACATGTCTGAACAGGTGGCACGTTGGCAAGCCGCTTTAAGACAAGAAAATCTCGCAGCTGGTGATAGGGTTGCCATCATGTTGCATAATTGCCCTCAATGGGTCATGTTTGACCAGGCAGCCCTGGGGCTAGGCTTGGTAACAGTCCCTTTGTATACCGATGATCGTCCAGATAATGTCGCCTACATTATAAGTCAAGCAGAGGTCAAACTTTTGCTACTGGAGGGGGCAACACAGTGGAAACGTTTATACACAGTGCGCGATGAATTGTCGAATTTAAGGCATATTGTATCAATACAAGCATTTGATGATAAAAATTTTGAAGATTCGCGTTTAGTTTTTTTAGAGCACTGGTTACTTGATTCGCGGTGTGCCTTACGCGCTGAAGAGTCGCCCCCTGACAATTTAGCGAGCATTGTTTATACATCCGGCACCACTGGTCGTCCAAAGGGGGTTATGCTTAGTCACAGTAATATGCTCCGTAATGCACAAGCGGCGGCAAGCTGCATGAAATTTAATCCTGATGATCTGTTTTTATCCTTTTTGCCGCTGTCGCATACTTTTGAACGTACAGGCGGCTATTATCTACCAATGGTCGTCGGCGCAAGCGTAGCTTATGCGCGTTCTATCCCACAATTAGCGATGGATTTAACCACTTTATCTCCAACGGCTTTGATTTCTGTACCGCGTATTTATGAGCAAGTGTATGCCAAGATTCAAAATCAATTGGAAAAAAAATCAGCTCTCGCTCAAAAATTATTCAATCTTACGGTAGAAGTGGGTTGGCGACGCTTTGAATTTCGTCAAGGGCGGGCAGCTTGGCATCCAAGTTTATTATTATGGCCCCTATTGCGCCGTTTAGTCGCTACCCCGGTATTGGATAAATTGGGTGGACGGATGCGTGTCGCTATCAGTGGTGGAGCGGCTTTATCGCCAGCCATTGCCAAATTATTTATAGGACTGGGTTTAAATTTATTACAAGGCTATGGTTTGACCGAAACCAGTCCCGTTATCAGCGTCAATCGCCCTGATGATAATGTGCCTGAGAGTATTGGTACTATCATACCGGGCGTGGAAGTCAAAGTGGATGATAATGGTGAATTGTTGACAAAAAGTCCCTATGTGATGTTGGGGTATTGGAAAAATCCCGCCGCGACTCAGGAAATGATTGACGAGGCGGGTTGGTTACATACCGGCGATAAGGCGCGTCAGGATGAGCAAGGTCATCTATACATTACTGGGCGCATTAAAGAGATCATTGTCATGGGCAACGGCGAAAAAGTCCCGCCTGCTGATATGGAAATGATGATTTGCACCGATCCACTCTTTGATCAAGTGATGATAGTGGGTGAAGCTAAGCCATTTCTCAGTGCCTTACTGGTGTTAAACGCTGAAAGCTTTGCCGCTGACACATTACAGGAAAAAGCTGTACATCAAACAATATTGAAACGCCTTAACAAGCACCTCAAAGATTTTCCTGGCTACGCCCAAATTCGTCGCGTGTCATTGTCTATTGAGCCTTGGACAATAGATAATGGCTTATTGACACCGACTTTAAAAATGAAACGGGCGCGTATTCTTGAACATTATGCGGCGGAAATAGAACAGATGTATAAAGGTTTTTAAGTTTTTAAAAAATCCTATTTCTTTAAGAAATAGGATTTTTAGATTGCTAGATTATAGGCCACTTTTCAAACTAGCTTCAATAAATTTATCTAAATCCCCATCCAACACAGCCTGCGTATTGCCAGTTTCTACACCCGTGCGTAAATCCTTAATAAGCGACTTATCCAACACATAAGAGCGAATCTGACTGCCCCAGCCAATGTCCGCTTTGTTATCAAAGGCGGCTTGTTCCTCACGGCGGCGTTCTTGCATTTCTAATTCATACAATTTAGCCTTTAATTGTTTCATTGCTGTAGCCTTGTTTTTGTGCTGAGAGCGATCATTTTGACATTGCACAACAGTGTTAGTCGGTAAATGGGTGATACGTACCGCCGATTCTGTGCGGTTGACATGTTGTCCCCCAGCGCCGCTGGCACGGTAAACATCTATGCGTAAATCGGCCTCGTTAATTTCAATATCTATATCATCATCAACTTCAGGTGCTACAAAAACAGCAGCAAATGAAGTGTGGCGACGATTGCCTGAGTCAAAGGGCGATTTACGTACTAGGCGATGTACCCCGGTTTCGGTGCGTAGCCAACCATAAGCGTAGTTTCCTGTGACACGAACGGTAGCACTTTTTATGCCAGCGACTTCGCCTGGCGACTCGTTAATCATTTCGGTGGCAAAGCCGCGCCGTTCGGCCCAGCGTAAGTACATACGCAATAACATTTCGGCCCAATCTTGGGCCTCCGTGCCCCCGGAGCCAGATTGAATGTCTAAAAAAGCATTATGTGCATCCATTTCTCCTGACAACATGCAGGATAATTCAAACTCTAACAATTGTCGGTCTAAATTTTCTAGGTCTTGACACACCGAGTCTACTGTATCATTATCATGTTCTTGTTGTGCCAGATCCAAAAAATCGCGTCCATCTTTTAACCCGGTATCGAATTGGTCTATGGTTTGCACGACTTTTTCTAAAGCAACCCGTTCGCGCCCAAGTGTTTGTGCCCGATCATAGTTATTCCAGAGGTTTGGAGATTCAAGTTCGCGTTGAACTTCAATCAGACGCTCATATTGAGTATTATAGTCAAAGATACCTCCTGAGTGCATCGGTTCGGTTTTGCATATCGTTTATGCGTTGATAGATAATATTAAGTTCCATTGAAAACTCCTTATGTTTATTAGACCCTTTAGGGACAACTCTATTGAGTATAGTCAGAATTAAATATGACTTTCAAGCTTTTTATAAACTTTAAATAAAAGCTAAGTCATTGTAGTGTATAGGAAGGGACTAGCCCAATTTGTTTAGCCCGATGCGACAAAATTCCTTTACTTTATTTTAAATCAACCATAAATATTCTATATAATCGATGAAGCTAATTAATGGGTCTGCACTTGAATTTAAAGGCAATCTGTTAACATTAATGGTTTTGCATTTATTTAAGAGCGATACTGAAATAATCGCAGAACAACTAGCCGAAAAAATCTCTAAAGCACCGAGTTTTTTTCAGCATGCCCCAATAGTGATTGACCTACATACGGTACGAAATGACAAAATTGATTTACCTGAAATTGTGAGCTTACTGCGTACTTCGGGTTTAATCCCAGTGGCGGTACGTGGGGGTACTCCATTGCAAGAGGAAATAGCCTTTAGCCTGAATTTAGGGCGCCTAGCTGAGGTAAAAACCCCGTCTCGTCAGCAAAACAACTTGCCTGAACCTAAATCTGCTACAGCACCAATATCTCCGATGAGTAAAATTATCACTCAACAGGTTCGTTCAGGGCAACGAATAACTGCGCCTAACGGTGATTTAATCGTATTATCTAGTGTCAGTCATGGGGCAGAAATCTTGTCTCATCGTAATATTCATATTTATGGACCCTTACGTGGACGGGCATTAGCAGGTATCAATGGAGACAATGAAGCGCGGATTTTTTGTCAAAACTTAAAAGCCGAACTTGTCTCCATAGCGGGACATTATAAGGTGAATGAAGATATACCAGCAGATTTAATGGATAAACAGGTACAGGTTTATTTGGATGAAGATTCGTTAAAAATTAAGCCGCTTTTTTGAGTTAATAACATCATAGACTCTCCTTGAGGAAACTTTTCTGGATATAATAAGCGGATAAAATATCTGGTCAATGATTTGTGGAACAGGTACTATTTGTCCGTGTGACGATAATTTTACACACAAATCATTAAGGCTCAGTGCGAGCTCATTAATTAAACGGCGTGGGCGGTATGCCCCGGCAAGGTTTGTTTGGGATTTGAACACTCACTTTTTGAAGGAAGGAAAAAAGATTGGCTAAGATTATTGTTGTTACATCTGGTAAAGGTGGAGTTGGTAAAACTACCACCAGTGCTGCTTTTGCAACCGGTTTGGCTCTACGCGGATATCAAACAGTTGTCATTGATTTTGATGTAGGATTACGGAATCTCGACCTCGTGATGGGTTGTGAACGCCGCGTAGTTTATGATTTTGTCAATGTGATTAATGGCGAGGGAAGCTTAAACCAAGCCCTGATCAAAGACAGACGTGTTGAGAATTTATATGTTCTACCAGCATCGCAAACTCGCGATAAAGACGCGCTTACCCTGAAAGGAGTGGCAAGAGTTTTGGAGGCATTAAAAAAGCGCTTTGAATATATAATTTGTGATTCTCCTGCGGGTATTGAGCATGGTGCTATCATGGCAATGTATTTTGCCGATGAAGCCTTGATCGTGACTAATCCAGAGGTTTCTTCTGTGCGCGATTCTGACCGTATCATCGGCATGTTGTCCAGTAAAACCCGCCGTGCTGTGCAAAATATGCAGCCTATTAAAGAATATTTATTACTAACACGTTATATGCACAGACGTGTGGATCGTGGTGATATGTTAAGTGCTAAAGATGTTGGAGAAATTCTAGCTATTCCCATGTTAGGCATTATTCCTGAATCACCTACAGTTTTGCAGGCTTCTAATGCTGGTATTCCTATTACGCTTGATAATAATAGTGAAGCTGGAGCCGCTTATCTTGAAGTGGTTGCACGTTTCCTTGGCGAAGAACCACCACCACGAGCCAAAAAAAGTTTTTTTAAATGGTTCAACAAAAATTAACATGAGTATTCTTGATTACTTTCGATATTCACAAGAAAAGTCAGCGACTGTTGCTAAGGAGCGCTTACAAATTATTGTTGCACATCAACGCGGCACGCGTGGCTCGAGGGCACTCGAGTCTTTTGTCCCCAAGTTGCAACAGGAATTGCTAGATGTCGTTAAGAAATACGTTGAGATTGATAATGATCAAGTCAAAATGCAACTAGAAAAAGAGGGTGATTATGAAATTTTAGAAGTTAATATTCCTTTGCCAGAAGGAAAGATTAAGAAATCTTAAAAAAAGACTTGTTGAGGTTTTAAAATTCGAGGTTCTGCGTCGCAAGTCATGACCAATAAGCAGATATGAATTCAAAAAAAATATTAATTTTTGGTACCTTAGTTAGTTTGGTTCTGTTGGTGATTGTGTTTTTACGCTTGGATTGGTCTGCTTTTTTTAGTGCTCTCAAAAGCATTCGCTTAACACCTATCTTGCTGGCAGGGGGCATTATCATGCTCATTATCATCTTGCGCTCACTACGTTGGACTTTGGTCGCACGTCAACCGCTCAGAAAATTTAAGTATTTTTGGCAAGCGGCTAATATTGGTTATTTAGGCAATATGATTTACCCGGCACGGGCGGGCGAGGTACTCAGGGTGGTGGCTATTCATCACTTTGCTCCGCTCGTCTATGGGCGGGCTATTTCCAGTGCTGTGATTGATCGAATGCTTGATATGATTGTGGTGGGATTGTTTACGCTGCTCGTGCTTTGGATACATGGTAGTCAAATTGATCCCAATGTTGGCAGAGGTGTTATCGGCATTTTTATTGTTGCGACAGCGGTATTGACTTTGCTAATTATTTTTGTTGATCGTTTACAAGCTCGTGTACGAGGCTGGAACGCACAAGTTCAATGGCAACAGCACTTGCAAGAATGGAGCGAGCACGCTTTGGAAGGTGTCCAAGCCTTTCGCCAAACACATAATATATTAATTGTGCTGCTACTGAGTGTCGGCATTTTTATGCTGGATTATTTTTGGATGTGGCAAATGATGAATGCTTTTGGCTGGGATTTGCCCTTTGAGGCTGGATTGACAGTCGGGGTTTTTCTTCTAGTTGCCATATCTTTGCCTTCCGCCCCCGGTTATATTGGCATTTACCAAGTCGCCTGCGTGTTGGCTTTGAGTTTATACGGTATTGATGAAAGCCTTGCTGTCGCCTATTCGGTGGTGATGCAATTACTCACTTTTGCGATTCTGGGAGCACAGGGGATGCTCGTGACTGCCTATTGTGGGTTTAATTTGTCGCAGGAACGGAAGGCTGATTTATCTTATTCTTTTGATTGAAGTTGTGGTTTTATTTTTGACCCGCGGGACTTTGCACTGTCACAATTTGCGCTTTTGTCTGTCATTTCTCCCGCTGGTCGAAATGACAGACAAGAAAGCGAAGTTTATGGCGGTGCTTAGTAGAACAATCTATGCTTAAACGAATTTACATTAATAATTTTAGCTGTTTGGTCAATTTTGAATTGACGCTTGATTCGATGAATTTATTTCTTGGAACTAATGGCACCGGAAAAACAACATTATTTCTTGCTTTGCTCAATATTAAATAATTTATTGTTGGAAATAAAACAGTTACCGAGCTTTTAAAACGGGCATATTTAACCAAATGGCAAAATTCCTCAATTCAACGTTTTGAACTGGAAATCACTGGGAATGGTGGCGTTTATAAGTATTCACTGGCTATTGAACACCAGCAAGAACGAGCACGAATGCAACAGGAGCGTTTATTATTTAATGATAAACCCTTGTTTGAATTTAATATTGAAGCTGATGCTGGCTTGGCGCAACTTTACCATGATGATCACAGTGCTGGTCCAGAATAAATGCCATTAAGTTAATGAATAAATGTTTTATAAACAACAGTTTATATACGAGCTGGACCTAGCTGATTGGGCGTAGCGAAATAAGGTAGCCCAGCATT
>Ga0209780_1000159_pt1 | contig 32209 bp, 31 predicted proteins | sample WorMetexBAHAMAS2_FD_187384 | JGI IMG/M metagenome (GOLD analysis project Ga0209780, IMG submission 187384) | Marine gutless worms symbiont microbial communities from Max Planck institute for Marine Microbiology, Germany - Inanidrilus exumae... | ecosystem: Host-associated > Annelida > Digestive...
GGGTAGTAGTACAGAATATGCCAACTAGTTCAATAATACAAAATGAACTATTCAAGCACCGAGCTAAGCTGTTCTTGAAACAATATAACGACGCCTTCAATGAAACCAATTTCGGAATGGTTAACGATCGGGCAACTCTTAACGCATATTTATCAACAAATCATATTGATCACGTTCATGTTTCCGGCAAGCAGAAATGTTTCTGTGTATACGAGACTGTAAAAGGTGCATTGGACAACGGATACGCCACCACACTTGATTCAAGTCTTGCTTATAATGATCCTTCTTTTGAGGAAGTGATGCCTGGATATGGAGAAGACGACTATCAGGAGCTGGTACAGAGGTACCCGGAGAAGTTCACCTACCGGAACGATCCCTGTAACTAATATTTTTTTACTGCCGGACGGGGTTCGCAACCCCGTCCGAAACGTTTATACTGCTGGACGGGGTTTGCAACCCCGTCCGAAACGTTTCCGATTCAATCTGAAACGTTACGGAGCCAGTTGCAAACTGGCTCCGGCAAAAAAGTCCGAAACGTTTATACTGCTGGACGGGGTTTGCAACCCCGTCCGAAACGTTTCCGATTCAATCTGAAACGTTACGGAGCCAGTTGCAAACTGGCTCCGGCAAAAAAAAACTCCTAGCAAAATATTTATCTTAAAAGCTATAGGAAATTAGGAGCTAAACATGGCAACTTTATCTATTGATGGAATTGATGAACAAATAATAACTCAACTACAACTCAAGGCGAAACGGTTTAATACCGACATTAATGAATTAGTGATACAGTTTATTTATCATGGACTCAATAACTATCATGTGAGCAAATCACCCAGTATTAATTCTCTATTTGGGCTGATTTCATCATCAACAGATGGTTTGGAATTCCAAAATGCTATGCGGGAAGAATAAACAATGCGTTTTGTCATATTTGATACGATCGAATTCCAGGGTTTGGCAAAATAGGAGTACTAAACAATGGCAGAAAAAAATCCACAAAAATTAGAAGTGCTTTTTGCGAAAAATGACCAGTCAGGAAAAGAGCCAGTTCGTGACTGGTTAAAAAACTTGTCTAAAAATGAAAAAAAAAAAAAAGATTATCGGCGAAGACATTGTGGCGGTTCAATATGGCTGGCCTATAGGTATGCCCCTAGTGCGAAATTTAGGAAATGGATTGTGGGAAGTGAGAACCAGTTTGGAAAATCGCATTGCCAGAGTCATTTTCTTTATTCATAACAACAAAATAGTTTTATTGCATGGGTTCATCAAAAAAACTCAACAAACCCCAAAAGAAGATATTGAGCTCGCACTAACACGGAAAACCACCTTTTTGACTAATTAATTTAAGGTTATTGGATGAGGAGACAACTATGACAACAAATTTACAAGATGCACAAGAGACTTATAGCACGGGTTCAAGTTTCGAGGATTTTCTTGAGGAAGAAGGTCTTTTAGCGGAAGTAGAGGCAACCGCCATTAAAAGAGTGCTTGCTTATCAATTTGAACAAGCCATGAAAAACGCTAACATATCTAAAGCAGAGATGGCAAAGCGTATGCACACAAGTCAAGCCACGGTTGAAAAACTTCTTAATCCAGACTATAAAACTATCACTTTGAATACGCTCACAAAAGCTGCTGCTACATTGGGTATGCACTTAAAAATGACGCTTGAGACTGCCAAGTAGGGTTTAATGGTTCATCATCTATACCCCTGTTATGGAAAGCAAGTGTAGGCAGTTATTAGCCTGCTGCTGGACGGGGTTTGCAACCCCGTCCGAAACGTTTCCGATTCAATCTGAAACGTTACGGAGCCAGTTGCAAACTGGCTCCAGCAACAACGGGGTTCCTACTGCTGGACGGGGTTTGCAACCCCGTCCGAAACGTTTCCGATTCAATCTGAAACGTTACGGAGCCAGTTGCAAACTGGCTCCAGCAACAACAAATTAAGTTCTTAAAAATAAATGCTTTTCGCGGGCGGTATTAAGCAACTTTATTTAGCGTTTTCGCATCAATCCCAAATCCTTAATTATTTTAGCCGGCTTTTATTCTGTTAATTCTAAAATTCTGCAAATTCTGATTCTGACAATTGAATTATTTGTATAATAAAACGCCTTGGCACCCATTTATTTAGGAGATAAACATGCTAACAGAAAAAGATTTAAGTCAAATACAAAATTACATGGCTCAGATTTTACCGCAATTATTATATCAACAACCTGAAATTGCAAGCTCTATCAAAAGTCTCGTTACCCCCCAATTGCCGGCGCAAAATGAAAGCGTTCGCATCTTGGAAGAACTCAAATTGCTACGCGAAGACACGCATCGGCATTTTCAGCAGGTTGAGCACCGCATTGAGCAGGTTGAGCACCGCATGGAGCAGGTTGAGCACCGCATGGAGCAGATCGAGCAGCGCATGGAGCAGATCGAACAGCGCATGGAGCGCTTTGAACGGCGATTTGAGCAGATCGAACAGCGCATGGAGCAATTTGAACGGCGATCTGAGCAGATCGAACAGCGCATGGAGCAATTTGAACGGCGATCTGAGCAGATCGAACAGCGCATGGAGCAATTTGAACAGCGATCTGAGCAGATCGAACAGCGCATGGAGCAATTTGAACAGCGATCTGAGCAGATCGAACAGCGCATGGAGCAATTTGAACAGCGATCTGAGCAGTTTGAGCAACGCATTGAACAGACAGAACGGCAACTTGAACTGCTGCGCGAAGAAATGAATCAGCGCTTTGCACAAGTTGATCAACGTTTCGACAAAGTTGATCAACGCCTCGACAAGCAACATCAGGACTTTCTTGATCTCAAACGTCGTATGATCAAAGTGGAATCGACTGTGGAAAGGACAAATGAAAAAATCACTCAGTTTGATGCCTGGTTAAAAATCATAGCGGGTAATCTGGGAGACAAAAAAGGGCAAGCACTAGAGCAGTTGTTTGCCTTGGGTTTGAGCTACGGCTTAAAAAATCGTGATGTTTTACCAGAAACCATCCAATTACGCCAACAATTTGAGGATACTGAAGGGCTGATTTATTTAAGGAAGGGTAAATTTCTCGAAGTTGATATTATTGCAGAAAATAGTCAATTTACTGTTTTTGAAGTAAAAGCCAGTGCGGTGGGAACAGATGTCGCTCAATTTGCCCGGAAAGTGAAACTGGTACAGTTACAAAATCCAGATAAGCAGGTGCAAGGTATTTTTATATCACCGGGCGCAAGGGATGAGGTAAAGCAATGTTGTGCGGAATATGAAATAGAACTTTTGGATTAAGTAGTTTTAAGGTTTAAATGGGGCAACCACAAGGGATTGCCCCTACCAGTCCAATTATATTTTTTCTCGTTCCCACGCTTTGCGTTTCTCGTTCCGTCGCGATCAAAGGAATGCCTGCCTGGACGCTCCGTGTCCTACTACGGCTAACTCAATACTGAACATTTTGGACTCGCAGCGAAGCGGCGGGGCAGGATAAAAAGTTACACATCGTGATAACTAATACGGAGAATATGCAAATGCAAAGCTTTCAACGTCAATTGACGATCGTTATTACCCTCTTTTTGATGGTCGGCGGCACACCTGCCCAACAGCCCGAAGTCTTTGTACAATTAGGGCATTCAAATTTTGTGCGCTCGGTGGCCTTTTCCCCGAATGGAAAACTCGCCTTGTCAGGTGGTTATGATAATACTCTTAAATTGTGGAACGTTTCAACTGGGCGAGAAATCCGAACATTTCAAGGCCATTCAAAAGTAGTCCGTTCTATTGCTTTTTCCCCAGATGGCAAAACCGCTTTATCCGGCAGTTTGGATAAAACAATGAAACTCTGGGATATTGCCACTGGTAGCGAACTCAGAACTTTTAACGGTCATTCGGGTATGGTACTGGCTGTGGCGTTTCATCCAAATGGCAAACTGGCGTTGTCGGGCAGCGCAGATCACACTGTGAAACTTTGGAATGTTGCAAGCGGGCGCGAAATACGCACTTTGAAAGGACATTTACAATACGTGTTAGCCCTTGCCTTTTCCCCAGATGGCCAACTGGCGGCATCGGGCAGCAGTGATAAAACAGTGAAATTGTGGAATGTGCTCAGTGGTCAAGAAATCAGAACCTTTACTAGCCATTCCGCGCTGGTACAAGCCGCCGTTACGTTTTCTCCTGATGGAAAAACGCTATTGTCAGGGAGTGAAGATAACACATTGAAATTGTGGGACGTGACAACTGGGCACGAAATCCAGACCTTTACTGGCCATTCAGATAAGGTGCTCAGTGCGGCATTCTCTCCCGATGGTCAAACCGCCTTGTCTGGGAGTTTTGATAAAAGCTTGAAATTGTGGGATGTTGAAAGTGGGCAAGAAATTAGAACGCTCAAAGGCCATTCCAATTGGGTGACTAGCGTGGCATTTTCTCCTGATGGGCGGACTGCTTTGTCGGGCAGTGCGGATAAAACCTTAAAACTGTGGAATGTTGAAAGTGGTAAGGAAATCAGAAGTTTCACGGGACATTCCTATGTGGTAGCGGCGGTTGCGTTTTCTCCTAATGGCAAATTTATCTTGTCAGGGGGTGATGGTGCTCAACTCAAACTATTGGAAGTGGAAAATGGACATGAATTCCGAACATTAAATTGGTTTCTATCTTCAATACTCGCGGTCGCATTTTCACCCAACAGCAAAACGGTTTTGTCCGGTCATTCCGATAAAACAATAAGAGTGTTGGCGGTGCCAAGTGGGAGTCAAATTCATAAGTTAAAAGGGCATTCAGAATATGTGTGGTCAGTGGCATTTTCCCCAGATGGAAAAACCGCTTTGTCTGGAAGTCAAGATTCCACAGTGAAGCTTTGGGATGTGGAAAAGGGAGAAGAAATCAGGACATTAAAAGGACATTCTGATTGGATATTCGCCGTTGCGTTTTCCCCCGACGGTCAAACCGCTTTATCAGGCAGTCGGGATAAGACGATGAAACTGTGGGACATCAACAGTGGGCATATTATTCATACTTTTGAAGGACATACCCATCCAGTACTTGCCGTTGCATTTTCCCTTAATGGCAGACTCGCCTTGTCAGCCAGTTCAGATAACAGCTTGAAATTGTGGGATGTCGAAAGTGGGCAAGAAATTCGCACTTTTGAGGGCCATTCGGATGCGGTATGGTCAGTGGCATTTTCTCCTGATGGTAGGACCGCTTTGTCAGGCAGTAAAGATAACACTTTAAAACTGTGGGACGTGTACAGCGGGCGTGAACTTCGCACTTTTAAAGGCCATTCGGGTCTGGTGAAATCAGTGGATTTTTCTCCCGATGGCAGAACGGCAGTGTCGGGGAGTTGGGATGGTAGTACACGCCTATGGAATGTCAGAACTGGTCAATAAATTATCCAAATGGTCAATTTAAAGGGAGTCAATTTAAAGGGGGGCAAATGGGTTATCATCACTCCGCAAGGCCATTATACAGCTTCTGATGGCGGAGAAAAATCTATTAATGTGCGTAGTGGTAACAATGTCACGGGTATCGAGCCTTATCGTGATCAATTCAATAAGCCAGAACGAGTTCAAGTAGCTTTGCAGGCGGTGCAAATCAAGCAATTGAGTCGTCAAGAAATTTACACCATGCACCGTCTCAAAGTCAAAGTGGCTTTTGAAGATGAGCCACAACCCCAAATCGTTCCGCTCAAGATTAATCCCCAACGCTTGCAGCAAGCGGAATTTTTAGATTTAAGCCATTTACAGATGACGGATTTGCCCGATTGGTTAGCCAAATTTACCAAGTTACGCAAATTGGATATATCTTATAATCAATTAACACCTGAAGAATTAGTGCCGCTGAGTGCTATGTCGGTTTTGGAAGTTTTAGATGTATCTCACAATCCTTTATTTGAGGAGTGTCCCTGGTGGGACTTGAAATGTAAGATCGACGTGCCTTCTATACAATCTCTTTGGCAATATTTAGCCGGTTTGCGAGACTTGAATTTGTCTCACACGGGTGGCTCTGCTAAGAATTATGGCGATTTGTCTGATTTGAGAAATTTGCATGTTTTAAACTTGAGCCATAATCGTTTAAAAACGGTAACGGGACTTAACTTGCAAAAAATCATGGGATTACGCCAATTAGATTTGAGCCATAACAAATTAAAAAAGATAGATTTTTCAGAACTGGGGGCTGAGCTGAGCAGCTTACAAGAGTTAAATTTGTCTTTTAATCGCCTTGGACATTTGACTTTTGCCCCATTGCCGCGCCTTAATAAGCTATACTTAGAAAGTAACAGTCAGGTTTCTTTTGATCCCGAATTTGGTCATCCGTTTTATTTGCAAGAGTTACGTTATATGACTTACGATGAGGGCACGGAGATTCCTGAAGGTTTGAAGAAAAAGTTGGACAGTTTTAATCAAACTGAGACAAAGCCTAAATCTGTCGTTCTTCCTCAGAAAAAAATTCAAGAGGTAGTAAGGCGGATTCAAACAAAAATCCGTCAAAACTGGATACGACCCTCTGGTGATTACAAGGGCTTGTCCTGTGTGATAGAAATAGGTTTGAAACAGGGCGGTGTTGTTGAGACGGCAAAAATAATTTCCAGCAGTGGCAACACGATTTTTGACGCTTCAGCAATTAAGGCGGTTTATGATGCTTCGCCGTTACCCATTCCTTATGAACTTTTGGCTGATTTTAAACATTTTCACTTTCGTTTTTCAAACTAACGCCCCACTTTTGAAAAGGAGATATAGCTTATGAATACCTTAGTTACACGCACCGAAGAATTATTGCCAAACGCGCCAACTCTCTCCCGTCGGCAACTGCTCAAATATGCGGCGGCAAGCCCTTTGCTATTAACGCCATTGGCGACTACCAACGCTAATGCGGCGTTATTTTGGACGACGAGTTTGCATGTTGTCCGATTTGTAGGCGGATTGATCTTTAATTTCGCAGGGGCGGTTCTCGTTGATATCACGGCGGACTGGATTGGGGATAAGCTCAAAACTTATGTCCAACCGCCTCTCAATGAAACCAAATTCAAGCATCCCACCTACAAACGGGCAGTGGTGCATTTAGGCTTATGTGATGCGATTGTGCATCAACAACGTCAATTGGCACTCCAATTGGTAGGCGATCAACAACACTACCGGTTTGAGGAAATACACAAGTACTTGGTGGATAAAAAAATCCGTGTAAAATTGGCGACGGATAGCTACTCCCACCCTGTCAAGATCAATACGCCGCCTGATGATTTGTTCACGTTGGACTATATGCAAATAGATGAACGGGACAAATTCCGCCATTATGAGAACATGATCGCTCGGACTGGGGTGGATGTGTTTGAGCAGTGGTATGGATAAGGCGATTTATCGCCTACCAAGTCGCTAAAGCGACTACTACGAACGGCTCGTAGTAGGCGATTTATCGCCTACCAAGTCGCTAAAGCGACTACTACGAACTTACTTACCAGTAACACTCAACGGTTATTCTATTACTATGACTTTTATAAAGACATTATTTTATCTAGGTATTCTGCTATTTTTAGGATATATATTTTGGGAGATGACTTTGGGAAATGCCGTTCTCTACAATAAAATCGTCGCTCTTAGAAATAGCGTTTATGCGCTTCCACCTATGGAGCTAGAGACTGGAAAGCAAGCTCGACGAGTAGCTGAAAAAAACTTTTTTGAGCTGATAAGCTTTGGCTGGTATTTTATCCATCTAAACAAAAAGGAATTGGTTAAAATACGAGAAGATTATGTGACTTTATCTAGGGAAAGACTGACTATTGTTGACCAAATGGTTGGTGCTAGATGTATTGAAATGGCAGAAAAGCTGCATAATGATGAATCTTCATTCATGGATTGGATAGGAGGAGCGGCACTTGCGGCAAAGAATGGGAAAGAATGTTCGGATTTGTTCAATAAAGCCGATGAGAATATGGAAAAAGAGAAAAATCTAAGCTTTAAACTTCAGGGAATGTTGAGTTATTATGATTCTGAAACTCAAATGAGATCGCTCGCGTCAATGCCATATCGTGCCGGAGAATGCTAAGTTCGTAGTAGGCGATTTATCGCCTACACGTCAATTGACGGTCGGCTGAACCCGGATGGAAAACTGGCCTTGTCGGGCTGTTATGAGATCTTAAATTGTAGAACGTTTCAACTGGGCGATAAATTTATCTTGTTAGGAGGGCAACGTTGTCGCTCACAGCCCTTGATATTTTCACTGGATACCATGAATATGACAATTCATCATGCTATGTTTCTGGCGTAAGACGGAGGACACGGCTCAACTGATTATCTTTGGTGGGGGACTAAACGGGAGTAATAAACGTGAATGCTATTTTTCAACTTCCTGAAAATTATCAGATAAATTTACAACGGGCGGTGAAGATACTCAAAGAGGCTGGATGTACGGCTGTCTTTCTCTTCGGTTCACTAGCGACTGGGAAAATCAGAGACAAATCCGATATTGATTTAGCTATTCAAGGCTGCGAAGAAGGGCAGGTTTGGGTTTAACCTGCCAGGGCAGGTAAAGAAGTTGAGAAAGTTATTTCATGCACGTTCCTTAGCTTCTCCGTTGAGGTTTTGACTTCTTCTTGTTTATAACTAATCCTGTAGTTATTAATGGTTTTGACTTATCCTTATTTATAATTAATCCCTGTAATTATTATGATAACTTCACCCATCAATGAATTTGACCAGCATCTCGCTCACAAAAAATACCTTGACGCGCTTTATTTTACCCTGAATCTGAAACGGGGCAACAAAAGCCCCTTTTTGCTCAGATTAAGAGAAAACAATGTTTTCCTCAAAGCCATGCAAGAGGCCGTCAACAGTGATAATATCTCATACCTTGAATATTTCGCCTCGGAGAAATTTGAGTTTCCACAATGGTTCACCGACGACGATTTGTCAGCCAGCTATCCAACATACCGTGACCGTTTTCTCAAGGCACACATTCATCTCGCCGCTGCCGCTCGCCTGACTCGAACTCTCAATGAGCAAGGCTTGAAAGATTTAATGACCAAAACAAAATTTCCACTCGGTTTTATCCTTGATCTCTTTCATCTGCTCAAAAATGGGCAAGTCATTCAAGCTGACAAACAGAAAAGAGTGCAATTCCTGTTAGCGAGTCAAGGTGCCATCGCTGGTCATCTGTTTATAGAACAAGTCAAGTGTGAGCGATCTAGCGAACCTTATCCACATCCAGCGGAAATGTTTAATATTTCTCTCGCACCCCATTTTCAAGAAATGATTGTGCGTGCCTTTAACTATATTGGCGAACAATTAGGCTATCAGCCCGTTTTTCGCTGGTGGGTCAAACAGGCTCCGGGCGAGACCAAAATTCAAGCCCTTGACGATAATTCTCTTTATAGTGCCTTTGTCGTCGGGATGCTATGTTCTGCACAAAATGTGAGCATTTTACCTAGGATCGCCATCACTGCTGAGGGAAATCAATACGGACAACTTTTAGGCATCAATGACTTGGAACAAAAATGCCAAGCAGCTGTGCGACAAGCTTGGAAAGTCATTATTGCCAAAGAACAGGATACCAACGTGATCAACGACACCCATCAAGCACGGTTGCTGCAGCGTGCCGACACGTTTCAAGAGGCGATGAAATTTTTTACCTCTGGGGTAGAATTTGAACTCATAGACTACCTGCAACTCATGGCATCAGATTGTCCCGTTGATGTTCAGCCGATGACAGTTTTAGTGGCGCGTGAAACTCAAAAATACTGGGATTTACTCAAAGCCAGACGTGCTGTGATCTACGGCTGGGAAAAAGTCGGGAAAACACAACTACTCAGGCATGAAGCTAAAAAGCTCAGCCAAAGCTATGCGTTAAGTTTTAAAGAAGGAGAAATGGCACTTTGGAACGTGAATATCCCCATTTTTATTCAATGTCCCCACTTAGTGGAACAAGGGGATTTTACGTTTGAAGAGGCTATTTGTGCCACACTCCGGCGCAACGGGCGAAGTGAGGATTTTTTTGCTTTGATTAAAGAAAAATTGGAGCAGGGTCAATGTGATCTGTTACTTGACGATTTTTCTTTGGTTAATCGGACGGCACGCCCAAAATTGATCACGGCACTCAATAGATTTGCCAAAAATTCAAGGTGTCGGATAATTATAACGGTTCTTAAAGTCGCTCAAAATAAAAAAGACGGCTATGGAGAGCCGCCTTTGGAGATAGGCAAGCAATCTGATGAATTCATACTCGAATTGCTTAGCCCACTCAGCCAGGTATGCCCTTATAAGGGTTTACAACACTTTGATTTCAATGATGAAGAGCCAAAATATTTTCACGGACGCACGGCATTGATCCAGCAATTGCTAGAAAAAGTCAAAAAAAAGCAACTTTTTAGCCGTCTTGGGAAATTCTGGCAGTGGCAAATCTTCGGTTGTCAGGGCGGGATTATTGCCTCAATTGAAGGAGAGTGAAGGGTGGAAAATTTGCCCACCCGTCACTAATGATTTGATTGCACAGGGAGCCGAGGCTTTAAAATCGCTGATTGAACAGATTGAGGCACCCCGCGTGGTGTTGGTGATAGATCAATTTGAGGAAATCTTTAGCCGCCCTCAAAATGATACTCAACAATTTTTGGAGTGTCTGCTAGGGGCACTCGCGCTGCCTAAATTCTGTTTAGTAATAGTGATGCGGGCGGATTTTATGGGTAAATGTGCCGAATATGATGCGTTTGCCCAGCTAATTCAAGAAAATATGCTGATGGTGACTTCCATGAATCAAGATGAACTGGAACAAGCCATCATAGAACCGGCTAAACAGGTTGGTTTAGGCGTTGAACAAGAATTAGTCACACAAATGCTCAAGGACATGGAAGGCTGCCCTTTGCCGCTATTACAGTACACTTTGGAACAATTATGGCAACGGCGCACGGAGAATTGGTTAACATTGGCGGAATATGTGCGGATGGGTGGTGTTAAGTGTACTTTGAAAAATAGGGCGGATGGGGTTTATCAGTCGTTATCTACTAAAGAACAAGCAACCGCGCAGTGGATTTTTCAGGCGTTGACGCGGTTTGGGGAAGGGGTAGAAGATACGCGCCAGCCAGTTTTGAAATCGGCGTTAATTACGCCCAAATATTCTGAGAAGTTGGTAGATAAAACGCTTCATAAATTGGTTGAGGCGCGTTTGGTGGTGATGAGTTCTGGCGATGTGCCAGTGGTGGAAATGGCGCATGAGGTATTAATTTATCAGTGGCCTAGACTGCGAAAGTGGATAAATGACGATCGTGATTTTCCTCTCTGGCGGCAACGTTTAGGGATTCAAGTTAAAAAATGGTTGGAAAATCATAAGGATTCCTTACTTTTACTACAAGGTTCGTCCTTGAAGAAAGCAAAACAATACTACCAAGAAAAAAAATCTGAGCTCAACCGAAAAGAACAACAATTTATCCGAGCGAGTTTTCGGGATAAATTTTTGTCAAGAGTTGGGGCAGTCGGGTTTTCTGTCATTTTGATCACATATTTTGTTTTTCGGGGAATCTTTTGGCTGGCAGACTTAATAGAAGATGAAATTTATGCTGACCATCCTGGTTTACGTGAAACGATTGAATTACTTCCGCATTTGGCTTCAAACTTGCGGCGTTTGAGAGAAATTGAAGCTGTGGGATATGAAAAGGTTGCGATGGAATTAGTGTCTAAAACTATGGAGGGTCTTTTTCCCATCAGAGTTGATAACGCTGTAGAGCGTCGTAATGCCATTCCAAGTCACTTCTACTCTAGTGTTATTCACTTTCCTATACTAGAAACCTATTTACTGTTTGATAAATTGGGGTTGTCACAAGATTATTTGATAGATATAGGTGACAACTTTCGAACTGTAACCTTTGGCCCAAATAATAAATTTATGGGTCTAGTGAATCCAGCTCATGTTGTGCGAATATTGGATATAGAAACCAAACAAGAGATCACAAGAATTGCTCATGATTCTGATGTCGCTCAAGTCAGATTTGACTTTGCTGGCCAATGGCTAGCAACCGTGACTACCAAACCTTGTCTATTACAAGTCTGGAATCTTGTTAGTGGCGATCAAATTTTCACACATGATTGTAGCAAGATAAATTCCTTGGCTTTTAGCCAGAATAGCCAGTTGATAGCGATAGGGGATGAGGAGAAGATTGCACGAGTCTGGGATGTTTCTAGTAAGCGATTGTTGGCTAATATAGTACATAATAACGCTGTAAAATGGGTTGAATTCAATCCCACCGGCAAATGGTTATCAACAAAAACCAAAAATGCTGATGGTGAAGTGACGGCGCGGATATGGGAGATTGACACCGGTAAAGAAATCACTGATATTCTTCCAAAGCTCAAGTTGAAAGCCATTGCATTTAGTCCTAATGGAGAATGGTTTGTCGCGTCTGTAAACGATCATATGGCACGAGTGATAAGTGTTTATTCTGGCAAAGAAAGAAGTATAATAATTCACAAAAGTGATATTATTTTTGCGAAATTTGACCCAAATAGTGAAGTTTTATTAACGGGTGATCGTGACGGAAATCTAAAATTGTCAGATATCGAATCTGGCAGAGAATTATCACTCGCACATGATAAACCTATTATTTCTGCCGTTTTTCATTCGGATAAATGGTTAATGACATTAAATGAGGATTTTTCGATCAGTTTCTTTGATAGGGACGGTGGCCAAGAACTCAGCCGAATTTCATTCGATGAAGAATTGATCAGTTTCCTTGGGAAAAAAATCAAAGCAGGCCAAGAAATCACCCGAATTTATCCTGAAAAGGCTGTCCATGATTTAGCCTTTAGTCCGAATGGGAAATGGGTAGTTACTGCCAGTGCTAATGGCTTAGCCCAAATTTGGGACATAGAAACTGGCCGACGCTTATTAGGGGTAAAACATGAAGAGGCAATCATCACAACAAGCTTTAGCCAAGATAACCGTTGGTTGGCAACGGGTAGCCGCGATGGTACAGCGCGAATTTGGGAGGTGAACACGGGTGAGGAGATCAGGAAAGTGTCACATGATGGTCCAGTGAATTTTGTGACTTTTAGTGACAAATGGCTGGCAACGGCCAGTATGGATAAAACCGTCAGAATATGGGAAACCGCTACTGCTAAGGAAATTTATCGGTTAGTGCATGAAGAACCTGTATGGTTGATAGAGTTTAGTGAGAACGGTGAAAAATTCGCCACAGTAAGCAGGCACGAACGGAATAGAATCCGAATATGGGAAAGCGAAACGGGGGAGGAAATAACATATATATATGATTTATTTAAGCTTGAGCAAATGTTTCAGTCGTCTGGAGGTTAGAAAACAATGGATAGGCACTTGATGAACCTCAGCACCCTGCCGGCAAATAATCACAGCTAAAGAAATCCGATTTTTTTAAAAAATCGGATTTCTCTTGACGTTTAAAAATGTTAAAAGATTTTCCTTGCTTATACGCAATCCTTGTAGATATTGATAATTTGTGCTTTACAACTTGAAAATTAACACATCATGTCTCCATTAACACAAACCTTACTCAATTCACTACTGGACAACCCAGTGATGGACGGGCTTGCATCACAGGCAAGAGAAAAAGCCCTTTCCCTTATCCAGGCGCATTTTACGTTCTCCGCTGACGAAATCACCAAAGCCTATCAAAACGGCAGCGGTTATACCTTCATTGCCATCAGCGTTGGACTTGACACACCTGACCAAAAATTTTCTATTTTCCAGACGTTGCGCTATTCCAAGATCACCCGCGAAACGAAGTAACGGAGCTTGCGACGTTAATTTGCCCAAAAAAATTGAACGCCATTATTTACAACCTTTTGCCGAACAGCAGGGCTTTTCAAGTGACGATTTAGCGGCCTTTCGCAAACAAGCCATTGAATCCCTTAAACACTTTGCCAAACACACCGACAAACTCTTTAAACCCATCAAAGCGCTCACCGAAGAAGACTTAGCCGCTTTCATCGGTCATAGAGAAACCTCCGCTATTACCGAGCTGGCGTTAGAACAAATGCAACGCATTGCGCCCGTCGATGACACTTTAGCCGCTTTTCTTCGCTTTGACGGACAATTGGGTGATGGAGTGATGTTTTTCTTTCGAGAACTTCTTCGCCAAGATGGGCGACTCGAAAAAACCCAAGCGGCTTTGCAACAAGAGGGCTTATGTCTTGAAATACAAAAACTTCAGGAAAACATAGCCCATCTGAAAGCCATACAAGAAAATTCTCCTTATTTGGGAGAACAAATCACGCAGCAATTACAACAGATGCAACAAGCCCAAAGTGCTTGGCAAGCTCGCCAAGATCAGTTGCTACGCTTTAGCCGTCGCTTTGACATTCAGACGGCGGAAATCCTTGAATGGGCAAAAGATGTTTATGGTACGCTTGATCAAATCAAGCAAAAACTGGGAGAAACCCAAGAAGTCGTCATCCAAAATAATGATATTTTACAAAAGCTTTATGACATGATGGCGCAACGGGGCATATCATCACAAGTGAGCCCCCGCGACGAATTGACTCAGTACGACAGCGAAAGTTTACAATTAATTCAATCCGCCGTTGAACTGTTAAAACAGTTACCCACACAGCACCCTGAATACGGTCAAGTCTCTCTCAAGGTAGGCAGTGCCTTATCTTCCAAAGGTGATTTGGCACAAGCGGAACAATTGTTTGTCCAAGCGATTAAAAAAGCTAAAAATAAAGACGATCAGGCTCTAGCTTGTTTCAATCTCTTTCAGGTGCAGTGGCGCAAGGCGTTTGCAGAAACCACCGTATCTGCGAAAGAGCAGCACTATGCCGAAGCGTTACAGGCTCTACAGGCGGCGATTAAGTTGTCAAACGGGCACTATGCGTTACATGATATAACGACTGGTTATTATCCCATTGAAAAAATTTTGGGTGCCGGTGGTATGGGTTGCGCCTTGCTGTGCCAAAATCGTAATCAGTTGACTAACGAAAAACATAAAAAGGTTGTCGTCAAGTGCTTTTGGGAAAATATAGAAGGGGCACTTGATACCGTTTTTAAAGAACCTTTTGCGATGCACAAAATTGCTGGTGACTGTGTACCGCAACCATTAGGTGTTGGTTATGCAGATAATCTCAACAAGAAACGGCCTTACTTTGTGACGGAATACGTTGAGGGTGCGATAGATGGCGAGGCGTGGTTGGAGGAATATGGTCCGTTGGATTGCGGCTTACAGGTGGGATTAGAGATTGCGAAAGGTTTGCAACGTGCCCATGAGAAAGGGATTTATCACTTGGACTTGAAGCCAGCCAATCTGTTGCTCAAACGGACGGAGAGCGGGATAATGGTCAAAATCATTGATTTTGGCTTGTCTCGCGTCACGACAAGCTTGCGGCAAGTGGCTGAACAGCGGAGTCGAACTGGTTTGACGGTTTTTGGGCAGGCGATGTTTGGGACGGCGGAATATGCGCCGCCGGAGCAACGGGGGTATGCGCGACATTATGGGGAAGTGCCGGGTGCGAAAAGCGATATATTTGCATTTGGGAAAACGATGTATCGTTTGCTGACGGGGGAATTGCCATTTGCGGTGGAGCATGAGCCGTTAGAACATGCGCCGGCGTGGTATAAATTATTGTCTGATTGTGTGAGACAGAATCCTGAGAAACGGCCGGAGTCGGTGGGGGTGCTGGTGAGTCGTTTGGAGGGTATTGAAAGGGTTCAGATAAAAGAGAATATGTCCAAAAATCTGGCGAGAGAAAGGGAGCAGCGTCAAAAAGCGGAAAATGAACGAAAACAACAAACTAATATTGAGCGTAAGGTGCAAGAACAGAGTGTACAGCAAACTGTAGGAAAACAAGAGATTGGTTCGCCTGTTATACAAACTTTAATTGTTTTGGGATTGATAGGCTTGGGAGGCGTATTAACGGCTTTGTCTGTTGGGATTTTTGAATCTAACAACATAAGTTTTCTAGGTAAATATGCTGAAGAGGCAAGCGGTGCCATTGTAGGCTTATTGTTGTCCATTTTGCTGGTAGGGCAATATCTCTGGCGGCATCGGCAAACTATACCTCACCTTGCTATGACATTTGGGCTTATTGGGGTGGGTTGGGCAATATGGGCTGCTATTATAGTTTCTGTTATTTTTTCTTTCCCAAAAAACATAATAAGTATTTTAGTTCTCACTGTAGGCTTATCGCTACCCATTTTGCTGGTAGGGCAATATCGCTGGCGACATCGTCAAACCATGCCACGTTCTGCAGTGATAACTGTAATTCTTAATATTGTTATTTGGTCATTTTTCTTATTATTACTACTAATGACTACGCTAATCTCTGGATAGGAAAAAAGTGCGTAAGTACAACAAATGGTCAACAACGAATAATCATGCCTGACATATCGAAAGCGTGAATACAAGCAAGACTTGATAGCACTCATGCTCAATATTTATGGGTTGACGGTTTTATTCGTTGTTCACCATTGGCTGTACTCCGCGACAAAAAGCGAGCGTAGCATGGTTTATTGTAGGGTGGGTAGAGCGATAGCGAAACCCACCTTTTTTGTTACCATTATTAAAAAACATAACTGAGAACTGAAATATGCTAGATTCACTTTATATTAAAAATTTCCGTCTGTTCAAAGAATTGAAAATTGAACACTTAGGGCGCGTTAATCTAATTGTTGGGCGAAACAATTCAGGTAAAACGTGCTTGTTGGAAGCCTTGCAATTGTATGCTAAAAATGCTTATTATCGTACTCTCTATGAACTTATTGTGGAACGGGGAGAAGATTGGGAAATACGAATGCAACAAAACAATGAGCAATCAGTACAAGAAATTGAAAACCCGCTCTGTCATCTCTTCTATGGTTATCACTTTCCAGAATTAGGAAAGGGTGCTATAGAAATTGGTTCTTTCAAAAAAATTCAGGATCGACTCAAACTTCAGATTTATGCTTACCAAACGGTTGAGACTGAAAACACACGACGTTTTACTCGTATTGACGAATCACAAATGTTTGAGATTGAAAATGTTGAATTAGTGATAGAAGTTGAAGAAGGGGGTAAGATTAAATCTCGTGTGCGTTTAAATGAAACCTACTCGGCTAGGCGTGTTTTTCCTTATCGCAATAGTGATGCCAAATTGAATGTTCAAATAGTACCAACTCAACATATCAATGATGATAAGGTAGCCACTTTGTGGGATCAGATGAACGTTCAACCGGCTTTAAGACAAGAAGTATTTAATGGGCTGCAATTAATTGACAAAAAAATTCAAGAAGTGGTTTTAGTTGGACGAGGAAAAGAAATTACGCCGATTTTGATTTATCAAAATAGCGACAAAAGGATTCCCTTAAAAAGCTTAGGTGATGGGATGACTCATTTATTTCATATGGTTCTTGCCTTAGTCAATGCAAAAGCGGGTTTTTTACTCATTGACGAGTTTGAAAATGGTTTGCATTACACGGTACAACCCAAAGTATGGGAATTGATTTTCAAACTTTCTAAGGCGTTAAACGTTCAAGTTTTTGCAACTACGCATAGTAAAGATTGTGTCGAAGGTTTTCAGGCGGTATGGGAAAATCAAGAAAATGAAGGCACACTTCATAGATTGGATAATGATCCAGAAGAGGGTGTGACTGTTATACCTTATGATTGCGAGACTTTAGGAGACGCATTAGAAGTCGATGTAGAAATGCGTTGAGGACCGAAAAAATGGCCAAAAAAAAGACTCAATGTCAATGTCAAAATAGTGAATGTGTGCTCTTAGTCGAAGGCAAAAATGATTGTCATGTCATAATGACTCTTTGTCAGGAACATAATGTATCAGAAACGTTTTGTATCCACGATTGTGGTAGTGATGATGGTGTGCTTAAAAGATTAGGCGCACTTATCTTAGAGACGAAATCCAAAGTGATTGGTATCGTTTTAGATGCCGATATACCTGAATATAAACCGGATATCATGGCAAGGTGGCAACAACTCACAGATAAACTTAAAAAATATGGGTAGATTTTACCAGAACAACCGGACAAACAAGGCACAATCCATCCCAATATTGGTAAATATCCTCGCATTGGTATTTGGTTAATGCCCAATAATCAAGATACGGGAATGCTTGAAGATTTTCTCAAACAATTGGCTTTACCTGATACCTTAACAACAGCACAAAGTTGTGTGAAATGCGCCCATCGCCGGAAAGTCACGCACCGCACTTTAAAGAGGCGCATTTAAGTAAAGCCGAACTTTACACCTATCTCGCTTGGCAAGATGAACCGGGCAAACCTTTTGGTATTGCAATTACCGCCCACGCTTTACAACCAGAGACAAAAATTGCTCATCTTTTTACGGATTGGCTTCATAGGCTATTTAATTAATAGAATATACTTGTCCCTTAATAATCAATGGTTTGCCTTATTAATGGACAAGTATAAGGTACTATAGAACATGGCTTCAGATAATAATCAAGAATGGACACAAGACGATTGTGTTAATTTAGAATCTGCCCGTGAAATACTTAATGGATTGATAGGTTTTAGGGTGAAATGGATAAGAACAGAAAAAGAAAAAATTCCACCAAATAAAACCAGTCTGGCAAAATGGGAAAAAGAAAAAGCCGCACTTATTGAAGAAAGAAAACGTTTAAACGTTTTAGATCAAGACAATGTTTCAAAGGTTCGTTGTGTCTATGGTGCAATGCTGAAACGTTTAATGGCGTATGGTAATTAAATATGGTTAACGACCATGATAGATATCGCTTAACGCCCGATCAACACGAAAACATTTTTCGAGAGGAGATCATCCCCGATTTAACGATTGGGCTAAAAGCAGTCGAAAAGCCTAAAGCTATCAGGCTTGGAGGTCAACCCGGTGCTGGTAAGTCTCCATAAACAGCAATACAAGGATAAAAAAAATGATGATACCAGATAACACAAGCGACATTTTGCCACCTATCCGACCTGGAAAACCGGGTCAGAGTCCGGATCGATCACCTTATCGGGTAACGCTGATGGATATTGTGGATCGCTTTTCTCATTCCCCAGAAAGGAGACTGATATTAAAGGGCTTTTTGGATTATAGGGCTGCCATCCATCAAATCGGGTTGAACGGCGGATTTCAATGGCTGGATGGTAGCTTTCTAGAAGCTGTTGAGAACAGTCAAAACCGCCCACCCCGTGATGTTGATGTAGTCACTTTTTTTCACATGCCAGAGAATATGGATCAAAATACCCTTGTACAAAAAGACCCGCAACTTTTTGACCCTAAAAAGACCAAAAAAAATTTTTATGTTGATTCCTATTTTTTGTCATTAGAAACGTCCAATCAACAATCTTTTGTCAAAAAAGTATCTTATTGGTACAGCTTATGGTCGCATACCCGTGCTGGGGTATGGAAAGGATTCGTAGAGGTGGATCTGTCGCCAAGTGAAGAACAAGCATGCTATAACCTATTAAACAGCAGAAATACAGCATGAGGTGAATAATGAATATTAGCGAATACGACGCTCTCGCTTCCGAGATCAGTCTGTTAGAGGAAATGCTTGCCCAATTGCCTGAGGAAGAGATTATTGAGCGTATCGGGCTAGAACACCGGCTCGAAATGGCTAAAAATCAAATAGCAAGCGTGCAACCCGAACAAATTGGCCACAAGGCAGTGCTTACCTTTCGCGGAACGCCAGTCATTGGCAATCATGGCATTGCCGCTGATTTTGCTGCAAAGGCTACAGGTGCTTTTACAGATGCTGTTGCTGCCGTGGCAGCAGGACTGGCCGATAATCTGCGTGATATGGGACCTATTCCCAACAGCGAACAAAATCAGTTGCTGATTACTGGTACGGCTATTGGTTCCTTTGGCTTTGAGTTTGAGGCACCCAAAGTCAACGAAGATAACGCGGAGGCTGCCTTGCAGAAAATGCAATCCCTTTTTCGCCAGACTGTGGAAGGTAACGACGACAGCCTCACAGAAATGGTTGAAGAAATTCATCCCCGGGCGGTGCGCAAGGCAGTCGATTTTCTTAAAGTATTACGGGAGAAAAACGCTTGGTGTGCGTTCTCTTTCCAACAAAACTATTTCAGTTTTGACAGCATAAAACAGGTAAGCACAGCTATTGAACGATTGAGCGAAGAAAACATTCAGGAAAAAGATGAAAACTACCAGGGCGAATTGCAAGGTGTTTTGCCTAAAAGCCGCATCTTTGAATTCAATAGTGGTGACAAGATTCTATGCGGAAAAATTGGGCTGCATATTGAAGACGCTCATGTTTTGAATCGTGATTACCTTCACAAGCCCAGCCGTGTGATCCTGCAAGTCACCCAGGTTGGACAGGGTAAGCCAAGGTATGTTCTAAAAAAACTTGAGCCCGTTGGTTGGGGTGATGATAGCTCGTAGGTTGGGGTGGGCTAAGCGAGCTATTTCTGCGAAGGCGTTGGAATGCCTACTGTAACGCTCCAGCGTTACCATTTTATTAACGGGACGCTGGAGCGTCCCTAACTGGGCTCCAACGCCAGAGCGTTGGAACCATAAAACTAGAGCCCGTCGGTTGGGCTTTTTACTTGCCAGACGGGGTTTGCAACCCATTCCTGCAAATTATTTTATTTTATAATAAAATCAATCCTTTAATATTAAGTGAATGGCATTTACGCTCCGCGTCCAGTGCAGGCATTCCTTTGATCGCGGCGGAACGAGAACAAAAGTACTTTTCAAACTACCAGGGCAGTTGAGGGACAACACCGGAATTTTCCAAGGCACTGATTTACACCGTCCAGCATATAAGCCCGTCCAGCATAATTCATTGGCTAGGGTTAGGCTACTGCCTATTTGTTGGGATAACGAATGGATTAATTATTTTTAATTTATTTTCAATTAATTGATCATGCTGTAAATCTTCTGTATAAAGAGTAGAGCAATCATTTTATAATGCCGATGCTACAATTAAACTATCCCAGAATGAAATATTCTGTTGTTGTCTGAGATTAAAAGCATCATCATAAGTTGTTTTATTAATAATTGATAATATTGATATTTTCAATAATCCTATATCAATTATTGATTTAGCTTCCTCATCTTTAACACCATATTTCCTGATTAATATCCAGTGTACTTCATTGATAACCTGAGTTGAAACGACAATAATTTTTTCTTGATAGAGTGTTTCCAACAGGTTAATGCAAATTTCATGTTTAATTAAATCATCTTGAGTTAAATCCTCAGTGGAAATAAAGGCATAAATCCAGATATTGGAATCAATAAAAACTTTATCCATTATAAATTTCTTCTCGATTAAATTGGTGGTATTTACTCTTCTTTATTGGAGTATAAAAAACCGCTGGTAAATTGTGCAATTTTTTCAGGTTACCAATCTCACTAGGAGTCTGATGGTGAGCTAAAGTGGTTTTTGATTTAGCGACTGGTGCTGCTTCTGTGACAATAACAATTACACGCACTCGACTGGTTACCGTAATTGGCAGTGACTCATCTAATAATAATTGATGCGGATTATTTACAATACCCGTTGTCTCAATGGTTTTTGCTAGTAACATTTTTATTCTCCTTTTTTACACAGTTTCTATGGCTTGCATAGTTTATCACTCAGCTTCTTCAAGCACACTCGTAAAAGGGCAACCAAGACTTTTTCATTATCAAGCCTTTTTGCCTAAGCCGTCAATGGCACTTTATCCGTTTAATAAAATTAATAAGTTGTATTTTTTTTCTGCCGTTGTGAGGATAAAGCATTATTATTTTCTCAAAAAACTGAGCTTATGTCAACGAAAGATTAAACGCTGCACAGCAGGTTGCAAACCTGCGAGGGCAGAAAGGGCAACCACAAGGGATTGCCCCTACGATAGATGTACGCAAGATTTAACGTTACGGACGGGGTTGCAAACCCCGTCCGGCACAAAGAGTGAGCATTATTGGACATAGCTTTTTCCTCAGTGCCGGACGGGGTTCGCACGTTGAGTCTTAAAACGTTGTCCACGGGATTGCAAATCCCGTCCGGTATTGTGTTTTTGTGATGGAAATGTAGGACACAGTGAAAATAAAGGATTAACGCATTGTGGCATTGGAAAAGATGATTGGTTTGACGCCGCTCCAATGGTTTCTCCCTTAGAGTCTGTTTTAAATACTGGATGGTCAGAACGTACTATTGGACGTTATAGATTTTTTGGCTTCAAAAATTTGCCAAACAGGCTCTCAGACCAGCTATAAAAACGTCTCGGACGGGGTATCGGCAAACCCCGTCCGGCAGCGTCAAAACGGGTACTTGATCACTTAATGCTTTTATGGGTTTTGACGCTTTATCGCAATCCTTGTAGATTGATGTTTTTTCACTGCCTTTTTAAAACCAACAAAGTAATATCATCAAAAATTGTTTGTTTTCCAATGTATTGCTTCACATTCTCAATCACCGATTGCACAATTTCTTGGGCGGTTCGTTGCCAGTTTTGTTTAAGCACTTCACACAGACGCTCCAAGCCATACTCTTTTCTCTCAATATTTTCTGCTTCAGTAATGCCATCGGTATAAAGCACGACCACATCTCCTGGATTCAGTTGAACTCTCATGTCAGACACCAAATGACTAATATCAGTAGTAAATCCAACTGGAAAACCTAAATCAATGGTATCTATCAATTCCACTTGGCCTTCTCGTATCACAATTATTTTTTCATGTTGTCCACTTAAACGTAGCAGTCCATTTTGATACTCCAATAAAACCAATGTCATATTTTTTATAGTATTCATTCGAGCCGCGTTCTGGCAAACCATATGATTAAGCGCGTTGAAAAATTTCACAGAATCTGTTTCACGATTGGCGAATAAAGTTCGCACCGCCGATTGCACCATAATCGCCAAGACTCCGCTTTCTAAACCGTGTCCGGTGACATCGCCGATACCCAGTAAAACGCGCCCGTCATGTTGAAGGACATCATAGTAGTCGCCGCCCACTTCATCGGTTGGTTCCAGAAAGCCAGCAATCTCTAAATCGTTAATTTGCGACAATTCCAATTCGGTGGGCAATAACATTTGTTGCAGCCGGCGCGAAACATCTAATTCTGCACTCATGCGGATATTTTCAGATTTGAGTTGTTTATTGAGGGCCAGAATTTGTTTATTCGCTTCAGCCAATTCTGCGGTTTTCTTTTGTAGCTCTTGGGTACGCTGTGCCAGTTTTTGATTCCGTAAATAGCCATGTAATGCCTCAGTAATGGTTAATTTGAAATCTTCGGGTTCCCAAGGTTTAGCAATGTAACGATATAAGCGTGCATACTTGATGGCATTACCGATGGCTTCAATATCGGCTTGCCCTGTTAGCATAATGGTCAGAGTTTTTGGTGACTGGGCGTGGATACGCTTTAACAGTTCATCTCCTTTCATATTGGGCATGATGTAATCCGAAATCACCAAGGCAATTTCAGTCCCACTTTCCGACAGTTCTTCATATATTTCTAAAGCGTATTCACCATTTTCAGCAATTTCAATGATATAGTCATGCCCAATCGCGTTTTTAATTTCCATCTCGAGACTATCGAGTACGATGGGTTCATCATCAACACAGATAATAGCCAATTTAGTCATAAAAGTTTTAGCAAATAATTATCCCACCAGGAGGTGGATCAAGGTAAAATTTGATGGTAGGGGTTTTGGAGTCCCAAGATTTTCGATAGCACTACACTTCCGAGATAAATCTTGGGACTCCAAAATACTCGAAAATTTATGATTCAGTACTTAGATACACAAAAGTTCAAACCTCGGGCAGTTTGGTACCAACGGATTTTTCTGGAAAACTATAGCCAAACAGGGTTTGCCAATAAACCCAGCACAAACTCCGTCCGTAACGATTCAACCCCGTTTTTGGCAAAAACCAGGTTTCTTAAACAAGAGTTGTCACTCGGACATCCCTGATTGAATTGTCTCGATCAATTCTTTGGCATTCCAAGGTTTGTAAATACAGCGATGAAGATTAGCTTGAGCTATTGCTCGCTCAACAGCTTCAGAATCGGCTTGCCCTGTGAGTAACACTTTAACAATTTTTGGAAATTTTTCATGTACTTTGATGAGAAACTCATCTCCTTTGAGACCTGGCATCAGCCAATCAGAGACAATGATAAGCACATCAGTTCCTTCTTCACAAAGTTGTTCGATAATTTCCAGAGCCTCTTCAGCATTTTCGGCAAATTCGTAGATATATTTGTCTCCGAAATGATCTTTGAGTTGCATCTCAAGACTATTGAGCACCATCTCTTCATCATCAACACACAGAATCGCTTGTTCACTCAAAATAGTTCCTCCTCAAAATTTTTTTTTGAGTTGAAGTGCAAGTTAACCTGGCACTCCAACTCAAACGTTCAGACTTGTGTAGGTGATTTATCACAGTGGTAGCAAAATTGAAAAGCTTGTTCCCTTGCCAAGCTCGCTTTCAACCTCAATTTTCCCATCATGCTTCTCAACAATTTTCTTGACAATATCAAGTCCCAACCCACTGCCTTCACCTGCGGGTTTGGTGGTAAAAAATGGCGTAAATATCTGATCTTTTATGTCGTCTGGAATACCTTTACCATTATCAGTTATTGAAACAACAGCATAGTTATCTCGCTGGAAGAGAGCCACTTTTAGAGTACCCTTGTTCTCCATGGCTTGAAGCGCATTATGCACAATGTTTGTCCAGACTTGATTCAGTTCGTCTGGATAACATTGAATCGGTGGGATCTCCTCATACTCTTTGATGAGCTCAACGCCATGTTTGATTTGATTGTAATAGAGCGTCAAGACAGTTTCTAGCCCTTCTTGCAAATTTGATGCTATTTTTTTGCCGCCCATATCAAAGCGGGCAAAGCTTTTTAAGGCAAAAATCACCTTAGAAGCCCGTTCAACCGCCGTATTTATGTTTCCCGTGCTCCTCGTGAGAGTAGAAAGTTGATAGGCAGCTTCAAAAATCAAGTCATTGTGTGGGTGTTTAAGCAGTGACAAATATTGATCAACGTGTTCATAAATACCAAGACTAATAAAAGTATCCGTAAAAACACGACTTTTTTCGATGCCATATTTTTTTAATTCCGCTGCAATTGTTTTTTTAGCAGCTCTTTTCTCTTTGACAGTCAGAGTGACTTGACTCTGTAGTGAGTCTTCAAGTAAAGCAAAAAATTTATCCTGCAGTTCAGGCGTTAACACTTGAAACAGTTTTGGTAACTGCTCCAGCGTTTGTTTTAAACCACTTGAGAGACTTTCGGCTGATGAACGAATAGCCCCCAATGGTGTATTGACTTCATGGGCAATACCGGCAACAAGTTGCCCCAAGGCGGCCATTTTTTCGCTGTTTATCATTTCTTGACGAGTTTGCGTTAATTCTTCGATCTTCTCATTTAATTGGGCCGTTTTATCAATCACCTTGGCATCTAAGGTATCAAATGAAGTTTTCAGTTGTCCAGCCATATTGTTAAATGACTGAGCAAGTTGGCCAATTTCATCGCGACGGCTCAAAGGCAAGTTCTGCGTTGCCTCAACACTAAAATTCCCAGCCGCAATTTGTTGAGTCGCACTCAAAAAGTCTTGCAAAGGGTGGGCAACTTGCCGCCGTAAAACTAACAGTAATATAGTCACTTCAATAAATAATGAGATAATGCCTAAAAGTAAAATAAAACGTGCGGTGTCAAACGCTAAATCGGCAAGTAGCGACTTGGGATAGACAGTCACAAAATACCAATCTGGTCCATTAATTTTAGTTACAGCAAGATATTCGTCATATTCAGTATTTTCAATAACAACTTGCCCCGGCTTGATATTTTTAACCTGTTGAAAGATGTTGATTAAATGCGGTTCGCCAGTGTCAGGAATATCTATTTCACCGCCTTTGTCTCGAATTTCATCGATTTTATCTGGATGAACAATGAGACGACCATCTTCACGGAAAATGATGTTATAAGCCCCTTCAAGGTGATCATCGATGGTGCGTTCAAACAATTTATTCAATAGAATATCATGTCCAATGGTGATAAGATGTTGATCATTGACATCAACTGGGGTTGCACAAGATACCATCCAATCTTTGGCAACAGTATCATGATAAACGGCTGTCCAAACTGTTTCTCGCGTGGGGTTATGTTTTTTATCAGCAACGGCAACCCAGACTTCTTCCGGCAGTTTTAAATCAGCCGGTGCATTCAATCCCCAAGCGGTGCCAGGATAGTTAACTAGAATTATATTTTCTGGCATGGAAACATAGAGATTTGGAAAGCGATTTTCCCATGAAGCCCAAGCGGGGCTAAAGGTGGTGAGCATATCAAAAGTAATGATGATACGCTGGATCATTTCATCAGTGATGCTCAGGTTTTGACCAATAAAACCAGTCAATCCTTCAATGAGGACACCACTATTGGGTTGCTTGAAACCATTAAAAAATTGCGGGGGCATTCTCACTGTGCCATCTTCTTGAGCTTGAAAAATTTTCTCAAATCTTTCTCTGGGTACCTCATTTTCCATTCGTTTAAGTTGGGAAAGAAATTCCTTTTTATAAATGGCATGATTATCTTCTGATAGGACAAACAGACTGCTCTCCCGTTGCCCCCGTTCAGTGATGTATTTGTCCAGTTGTTCGACAACTTGTAATTCTAAATTGGACATGATGTGCCAATAGCTAACCAGTGTGACAGCAATAATGATAATTGCTATCCTGATGCCCATTTTAATGAGGGTAGTGCGAGTGAGCGAGTTTTGAGATTTAAAAATTTTTGATAACATATAGACTGGTTAGTGTTGGTAAGTGAAAAAAAAGTTTTGTAGGGTGTGTCTCGCTGCGCGAAACCCTCCCTACATTACATTGACAAAGTACAATGCATTTTTAGTGCCAGATTCAGATATGGTTTTAAGCAATATTCTGCTTTGATGAACATGCCGGGGGCGGCTGAACACTTTAGCTTGAGTGATATTAAAAAGAATATCTAAGAGTTTTTGATGCTTCCCAGCTTGCAGGACGCGGAGCGGAGCGTTCAGTGCAGGCATTCCTTTGCTCCGCGTGGGAACGATAAGGTCCTCGTAGTTATTGAGAAAGTGCTATTCCCGCCAAGGCTTATTTATTCTCGGAGGCCAAGCGAGGGTGAAATCTCCTTTTTTAATATTGAGATTGGGGTTATAGTAGGGATCGTTTCCTAAACGGGCGCCCCAGCGTGATAGCATATATTCTACTTCGGTTCTAAAACGGGCATGTTTCTCTGGTGAGTCATCAGCCCCTCGGGAAATAGATTCGTGATGATAAAGTTCTGCATAAGGTGTCCAAACGTTTCGGTATCCAGCGTATTGTAAACGTAGGCATAAATCGACATCGTTGAATGCAATTGGGAGTTTATCTTCTTCTAGTCCATCTACTTCTTCATAGAGTTTTCGTTTGACGAGTAAACAGGCGGCTGTTACGGATGATAGGGTTTGTACTAGGGAGAGACGAGCACAGTAGCCGTGATGGGTGCTGAAAAATCCTTTATGTGAGTGTTCTGCTACGCCGCCTACTCCGAGTATGACTCCTGCGTGTTGTATTGTGTTATTGGGGTAGAGGAGTTTGGCGCCGACGGCTCCAATTTCGGGTCTGATGGCGTGTTGTACCATTTCTTGAAGCCATTGTGGTGAGATGACTTCAATGTCGTTATTCACCAATCCCACTATTTCTCCCTCGGTGTGAGCGACAGCAAAGTTGTTGAGTGCGGAGTAATTGAAGGGTTTGTCGTAGTTGAGGATTTGGATTCGCTTTTGGTGATTGATCTCGTTCAGATAGTCGAGTGATTCTTTTTCGTCTGATTGGTTATTGACTACGATTATTTCGTAATTTTTATAAGTGGTTTTTTTGAGAATGCTTTCTACGCAGGTTCGCAGAATTTTGTGGCTATTTCGAGTTGGAATAATCAGGGATACTTTGGGTTCTGGGTTTGGTATTGGATAATAAATTTTGTAGGTTGTTGGGAGTGGTCCAGCTTCAATTTTTACGGCAGGATTGGTTGTTGAAAAGTAGTCAGTAAGTGCTTTTGCGCCGGCTTTTGTGGCGTAGTCTTTTTCTTGGCTATATAGGGCGGTGGAGCCGCTGATTGCACGCCAGTGGTAGAGGATATGGGGAATGTGCCTGATGCGTTCTGGTTTGGTTTTTGTTAGGCAGCGGAGTATGAGGTCGTAGTCTTGACTGCCTTCTACGCCTTCTCTGAGTCCGCCGGTGGATCGTATCAGGGTTGTCCGACAGACAAATAGGTGGCAAATGTAGTTGTTTGCGTAGAAAAGGTCTGGATTCCAATCTGATTTGAAATGTGGGTAGAATCTTTTGCCTTTTTCGTCAATTTTGTCCTCATCGCTGTAAATTATGTCAGCTTTTGGGTAGTTGTTGAGTTCTTCTGCTACCATGTAGAGTGCATGTGGGGCTAGTTCGTCATCATGGTCGAGCATTGCGATAAATTCGCCTGTCGCTAAGGCGAGGGCACTGTTGGTGGCTGCGGAGATGTGTCCATTTTTTTCTCGGTAAACTATTTTGATCCTTTGATCTTTTTTTTGGTATTTTTCCAGAATCGTGCGGATATGGGGCTGTGTGGAGGCATCGTCGGCAATACATAATTGCCAGTTTGGGTAGAGTTGGGTTATGACGGATTCTATCGCTAAAGGCAATAGTTCTGCTGGGGTGTTGTAGACTGGCATGAGGATGGAGATGAGGGGCTGATAGCTTAAGTTTTTTATGCGCCTGCTAATCAGTTTTCGGTCTTCTTTGGTCAGGGTTGAATAGCTTTGAATCCATTGTTGGTAGTTTAGGGTGTCATTGCTTTGATGCAATAAGGCGGCTATGAGCCCTGACCATCCATTGGTTTTGTAAATCTGCCATTTTGCTGCAAGTATGGTTGCGATTGCTGTGGGATGGGTTATGATAAAACGTATTTTTGGCCAGAGTAGTTTTATTACGGCTTGTGATGTTCCAATTTCTTGTATTTTGAATTTGTCAATTGGAAAGGTGCCTTCACGATTCAGTGGATCTAAGCGTAGGGCGTGAACGGTGTCTGGTAGGCGGACTAGTTCTTCAATTTCTAAAATTTGTTTTACTGATAGTCTGCGTTTTTGTGCAGGGCTATTTTCGTCGTTGAAAATTAATAAGTCTGGGGATAGGGGGGTTTCTACTTCGAGCCTTCCAGTTATGATGCACCATCCTGTTGGCAGTCTTTTTTTGGATGAGCTTAGGGTAATTTGTGGCTGGGTTTTGGTTTCTGGTGCGGTCATGATGATGTTGTGCAGGCGGTTTCTGTAGAAGTGTATGGCTTTTTTGAGTAATAGGTGGCTCTTTGTGAGGGTTGGTTTTATTTTCCAGCTGGTTGGGGATTTGGATTGTTGGTTGTTTGCCTGGAGTTCTTTGGTTTCGAGGGTGGTGCGGGGTGTTTTGTTTTGGTTTTTTAGGTGTTGTGCTTGTTTATAGTCCATTTTTTTTGTGTTGGCTGTTTAATCGACGCGGAGCGTCGGGGCAGGCATTCCCACGCGGAGCGTGGGAACGAGAAGAAAATCATAGGTTTTTATGCCCGCCGTTCGTAGTAGACGATTTATCGTCTACCATGACAAAAATAGGCGATAAATCGCCTACTACGAACTTGGTATTTTCTTTAATTTAATGGCATTGAGTTTTTGTGTTCTCCAACCATGCTTTAACATGCGTTGTTAGTATAGCTTTTTCTTGGGGACTTATGCCAACCGGATCAAAGCGGTAACGCTGGTGTAAAGTGAGCATGGTTTGTATGTTGGTGTCTAGCATTTGAGTGCGTTTTATCCAAGCCGTTAGGGTTTCGCCTTGTTGACGGGGGTAATCGCTTGCGTTTAATTGTTGCACAATTTGATTGAATGGGGAATCAGTGCCTAGTTTTGCGACTGTGTTTGTTTGTTGAGCCGTTTTTTTAGAGTCAGAACGGGCAATTTTTTCTCTTGTGTATAGTCGCCATATAAGTATCAATGTGAGAGGTAATATCAGCCATAGTAGCCAGTCATTGCCATTTTCGCTGTCACGCCAACGCCATTTTGTCAATTGGTAGCTTAGATAGGACCATAAGTCGTTAATCGGTTCCCACCATGTAGCCATTTCTTCTTCCATGCTAACCCAAGTTGCCGGGGTTGTGTCAAATTCTTGCCAGCGTCCGTCGATATAGGCGAGCGTCCAGGCGTGGGCATGGCGTTTTCGCACTATATAGGCATTTTCTAATTTGCTATGTTCTGTAACGGCGTAGCCAACAGCATAGCGTGATGGTATGCCGGCGGTGCGTAATAGTAGGGCGGTGGCGGTGGCAAAGTATTCACAGTGTCCAGCGCGGCTGTGGCGTAGGAAGTCTTCTAGCGGCGTTAGATTTTTTTGTGTTGGTGCGCTGAGCTTGAGTGTGTATTGGAAATTTTGATTGAAAAATCTGCTTAATGTGTTTAGCACTTGTTGTGGAGTTTGGCTAGCTAAATTTAATTGATTTGATAATTCAATAAGATATGATTTTTCCGAGGGCGGCAGATATAGGTCAAACTTGGCGGGAGCACTGTCTAGTGGTGTTTTTTGAGTAAAATGGGCGGTGTAGTTTATGAGTTCTGGTCCGTTTTCGATTTTGATGGCACCAAAGTTGTTGCGTTGCAAGCTGAGCGTGGGGATGTTGCTAATTTGATAGCTGCCATGGGGTAGCGCGAGCATTCCTTTGCCTTTGCGGAGATAGGCGGAGATTTTGGCTGAGTTTTCGTTTTCTTGTTTGAATTTTTCATATGTCCAAACATCGCTAGCATAGGTGATTTCACTGAATTTGGCGGGTTTGGCTAACCAGGTGGTTTGAAAGTAGGCGTTATAGCTGGTTTCACGCAGTAGTAAGGGTTCGGGTGTTTTGACTCGTAGGACAATTTTGTTTGATAGTTTGAGCTTGCCAATGTCTCCGATGGCGGTATTTTGCCGATAAGGGTCTCTATTTGTCCAGAGCATTTCTTCAAACCAATTGAGCATTAGTTCTTCTACTTTGGTGTGTAGGCGGTAGATTCCCAATTGAGTCATATAAGCCAGTGTGCAGGCTATTACTAATAATAATCCAAAGAGTGTGAGTGAATAGCGTCGTGGACGCGCTGCCCAGAGCCCCCATGCAATCAGTACACAAATGCCGATAAAATACCATGGCGTATTGTTGTTAACGCTGGACGATAGTAGACATATCATCATGTAGGGGTAACTGAGGTTGACGCGCTGGTGGGCTTTTCCGGCTTTGGTTTCGTAATGACGTAGGGAGAGAAATAGGCTGCTGAGTTTGATCGTGCCTTGAGTGCTATATATCTGAGTGGCAATTAGCACGAAAAATAATATAGGTAAGCCCTCGAGTAAAATCATCAATCCGTGACTGGAATATTGGTTGATGAGGTAGAGCGTTGCTAGGATCAATGATAATGAGGTGAAATCGGTGATATGATTGAAGTCTTTGTCTGAAAGTTTCCAACGCCATCCGAGCCAGCGTGCGCCCTCTAAAATGACTGCCATCGGCACAGCAAATGGGAGTAATTGGCTTTGCCAGCCCCAAAATAGTAGCGTGCAGCCGAGTAAGAGGGGTGGTTGGAAGCAGTTCATAATTTTATTGAAATTAGAGGGCTGTTTTTTAAAAAACGCCCTCTCTGGTTCTACTTCGTCAATTTAGCTTAATTGACGGAAATATCTTGTCCATATTTTGAAGTGGACCCAAGGGATTTCTTTTATCTTCAATTTCTGAGATATTCGGTTCTCCGCCCCACAGTTTGTGAACAACTAAGCCGTTTTTTAAAACAATCAGAGCCTGAAATTTCCAACCCTTGGTGATTTTTTTTCTTCTGAAGTTCAACAAATCAAGAAAAACATTGCCAGAGCGTTTACTATTCAATCTACTCGGCGTTACTTCGTAACCATGACAAACCTCTCTCGCTTCTAAACAAGAGCGTACTCCCGGATCAAGATCTTCCATTAAGATAGAATCATTAGGTAGAAATATTTTGAGTAGATCGAGATAGGTAATCAATTTTACATTGGGTACTTCAAAGGGATCAAAGCCGAGTTTTTTTAAATCTTCGCGAGTCGTTTTTTGGGGTTCTATCTTGTCGAAAGCTTTTTTGGCATCTTCAAAATGTTGCCAGGGTGATTGAGTGGTTTTTTTAACCGAGGGTAACATTCCTGTACAGCCGCTACTTATCGCTGATAGTAGAAATATACATAATATTTTGTCCATGTTTGTGTGATTTCATTCAATGTCTCATCGCTTATAAGCCAACAGTTAAAACTTAACGGTTATCAGCTTGTTTCGCAGGAATGAGAAAAACTGATAACTC